>Ga0308159_1000634_pt1 | contig 73025 bp, 67 predicted proteins | sample PhyCR1_FD_201040 | JGI IMG/M metagenome (GOLD analysis project Ga0308159, IMG submission 201040) | Phyllosphere microbial communities from UC Gill Tract Community Farm, Albany, California, United States - DLSLC.R1 | ecosystem: Host-associated > Plants > Phyllosphere > Unclassified | place: USA...
ACTAGGCAGCTAAGGCGTAAGTGTTTTCGCCAACTAAAATGTGATCGTTCACTTTAAGTGCTCTCCGAACAACGCACTGCATGCTAACATAACCTTCGCCACCCTGTCAAATCCAAGAACGGCCCCGTTATTATTTGCTGAATCCAGTTTAAATCTATTGTTTTAACAAACAGAAATCGCGCTGAATTCAGTGCAAATGTACAAAAAAAATGCCAAATAATAGCTGAATGCCAATATTTGGTGACTAAACCAACTACTTTACCTAGCTTTTAACAAAACTGTGAGATTGAAATTGCGATTCACAAAATGAGAAATTGCGGATATCTGTGATATCGCGATGGTTATCATAAAAAGGGAATTCGGCAAAACCCTCTATTGAGGTCGTGATACGAATAGCCGATACACTCGAAGTATCGCTCAATTACCTGGCCCGAGGAAGGCAGCAAAACTGGCTTTGACAAACAGACCCTAAAGCTTATAGACGAAATAGAAGAGCTTGAACCCTCCATTAAGGACAAACTCCTCTTCCTGGCTAATGCAATTATACGTGATGCCAAAACCGGTAAAGCATATGCTCATTAAAAAAGCCCAACAATTTTCACATTGATGGGCTTCTAATTTATCTATTTTGGTACCAGCCACAGGCTGGCACCAGCGAACCAACTAAACACGCGATGGAACAGGCGGGGGAGTCATCATTGCATTTGGTCGTTAAAATGGCTAAATATGTTAGTCGTTTCCGAAACCTTTAACACCTTTTCCCATTTTTTGCGGTAAGCATCATAGATTTCAATATTACGCCCTTTTATCTTTACAGTATCACCATTAAATGAGTTATAATAAAAATATGAATCGTTAAAATTAACTTCGATTTCCAATTTATTACCTCTTGAGGTTTTTGTCACATATTTATCTGTGAATACAGGCGGAGCAATAGCCGTTGTTGTTGTTAGTGCTGGTTCTTTAGTGAAGTGAAAATAAATATTATTAATAGGAACATTGATTGCCAAAGATGAAATGGAGTCGCATCTTTTCACAAGATAAAGAGAATCATTAACATAAACTCCACATTTATAGTCTGATAAACTCTTATTGGGATCTATTTTCAAGTCGAGCGATAACATATTAACGCTCCCTTGATTACCGATATTTTTTACAGTTATCGGCACAACTGTGCTTTTTATTTCACTTGTTAGTGCAATAAGGCTTTTATTTAACATTTCCCATTTTCCAACTGAATATTGATACAGATGAAAAGCCCTGTATTCATAAATAAATGTAGAGTCGTTTTTCAACTCAATATTTGAGCCCTTACTCGAAGAGAACTTCCCAATAATACCCGTGTTGATTGAACAACTGCTAAGTAGCAGAAATATTCCTAAGATTATAAATAATTTCATAAATACTATTGTTTTCTTGCTTCCTGAAAGAATTTCCTTATATCGCTCGTCTTAAGCCCTGGTGCATATATATAATTTCCATTATTATTTATTCCAATTACCCAGTTTTTATTAAAATCAGATCTGCCTTTAATAGAACCCCATTCTGATGGTACTTTAGTTTGTACAGATACTGGATCAAAGGAAAATTGGCGCTGGTATGCCGAAACTTCTGCATCAAATCTTCCCGCTTGCGTTATTCCCCCTGTTTTATATACTTGATAACCATGTGTGGCTTCATGAACACCATTAGCGTCCCCAACAATATCCATTGTGATAACAACATCCTTTTTGTAAGTATTACCAACCGCAGATCCTTCAGCTAGTTCATTAAATGTGAATTTTTGCGCTACGTCTTTACTCCCCATCTGTGTTAGTTCACTAGAAGAACTATTCAAATCCGAAATAGTCGTACCAATTGAAGCAACATCAGATCTGGCACTACTCAGCCTACTCTCCAATCCTTTTGATGAACCTTCTTTTACTATTTTAGCCTCTAACCTCGAAACTCTATCATTTGCACTTTTAAGGTTACTATTCTCAGTTGCAAGCCTACTTTTAATACCTTTTTGTAATCTATCTGCAATCTCCTTATCTTTTGGATCTTTCCATTCCGTTCCATCGGGATCGATAAATCTTAAAGGGTTATTTCTAGCATAATTGTAGGGTGACCAAGCCCTATCTTTCTCCGCTAGCGGATCCACCACATTCCACCTTCCAACCACCGGGTCATAGAACCTTGCGCCGTAATCATACTGCCCTAGCTCCTCTTGCAACTCCTTGCCATTATAAAGATATTTATTATTTCCGAATTGCGCATTTTCTCTTAAACCAAAAGCATAATAACCGAGGCCTAGCCGAGCTCATGAATACCGATAAAAATATAAGCAACTATCAATAATCATCCCCCTGCAATACTTCCAATTGATTGAATTTGGGTTTTTGTAGAACGTAGCCCTGTCGATATTACCCAGCACATCTTAGGCGATTGTTTCATTCATCGTAATCCCTGTACCGATAGCTCATACAACCAGCCAGAAATCAACAGGGCATTATTCTTTGCTCTTGATGAACTTAGGGCGGTAGCTTAAAAAGGTAATCGGGGTTTGGCCTTGAGTGAAGAAGAAGATGAATTGCTTGCAGAACGCTTTGGTAATAGTCTATCTATTTTGGTACCAGCCACAGGCTGGCACCAGCAAACCAACTAAACACGATGGAATAGCGGGGGGATGTACGTACAAAAACACAACTTGCCGTTATAAAACAACATTGATTAACGAATTTTAAACTTATAAATCAAATTCTTCTCTGATAAAATATCCTGAATATTTTCTTTACCTGGTAGATAAATCAATCTGAAACTGACTTCAAAGATATCATTCTGTTTAAGTGAATAAATCGACATTTCCACCAAAGCGGATAATCTCTCATTAGTGTGAGAATAGTACGCTGGGTGCCATTTATAAGTGGGAAAAATATCGTTAAAGTATGAGGTAACTGGATCGCCTGGCTTATTATTTGAAATATTAAACCTGCCGTCGAGAATATTTCCTGTTTTATCAATTTTAAACCTATAGTTCAGTGGTGACATAGCGTACCCATGTTCTTTAGCATACATTTGTGCCTTCTTTAATTCATTTATGGGGAATTCACTTTTAATTCTCTTCTGCTCTACAAGTTCTGGCATCTGTAAATATATCCTAGTAATTGCTTGATTAGGATATTTTTTAGGGTACGATGTTCTACATGAAATGAAAAATGAAAGCAATGACGAGAAGCAAATTAAAGGAAAAAACTTGATTGTTTTCATATGTTTTTATTGTTTTCTGAGAGTTACTGGAGGTGAGCCAATGACACCAGAAAGACTTACTGACGTGTTTTGATATTGATTACCATTGGGCTGAGTCCACAAAAATTTTTCACTAAACATCCTGGAAAGCAATGGCCCCGTCTTACCTGTATTCGGATCCGCATAATATCTGGGTTGGACGGTTTGTTGAGCCATTAATATATTAAGTCTTCCACCTATGAACGTGTTCATGCTTTTCCCAAAATTTAAACCTGCTGTACCCGCCCCTATGCTACAAGAGCTAAAAATTAGATTTCCTCCATCCGTTAATTTGTTTGTAAGGGCTTTAAACATTTCCATTTTTTTAGCAACATTAGGATTATTGAGCAAAGTGGCCCCTTCTATTTGCCCATTCGCCAGTCTAAATTCAGTGTTAAAAATATGATCAACAGCGTTAGTTGAGACGTCACTATCCCAAGTTAATCCTAACACCGATTCTCCAGTACGCTTTGAGCGGGCGCCATGAGTTTCTATTATTAAATTATCCAAAGAAAAATCTGACACTCCTCCTATGGTATTTAAGGCATCCAACCCCTCATACATATTTTTACCAGCAAACGTCGCCCATTGACCATTTCTTATCCTATTGTTCTTGTCTGGATAATTGAAATCACTTGTTTCCTTGGCAACTGAAAGGTAAACATTTTTTGTCCTACCGGATATAACATTAAAGGCACTTACTGCTTCTTCTTCGGTAAATTTATATCCGCCAGCAATAGAGATAATTTCCATTCCATTAGGATCTATAAACATTATGGATTATTGTTACCATAAACATATGGACTAAACCTTCTACTGGTTTCCGCTAACGGATCAACTACATTCCATCTTACGATAACCGGATCATAAAACCTCGCGCCATAATCATACTGTCCCAGCTCCTCCTGAATCTCCTTGCCGTTTAAAGATATTTATTATTTTCCGATTGTGCTATCCCTTAAACCAAAAGCATATTAACCGAGGCTTTGCCGAGTTCATGAACACCATTAAAAATATAAGCGATTATAAATAATCCCGCTGTAATACCTCCAGTTGGTTGGTACTTGGGTTTTTGTAAAAAGTCGTCCATACATTTCTCAAATGATCTGAAAGGTTATACTCGTAACTGTAACTCCCACTGCCATTGTTTCTGGCTAAGCCTTCTTCAGTCTGGATGAAATCAATTGTGTTATCCGGTTTATACTGAATGCCGTCAATATAGTTGATGGTACCCCCAGGTGTTATTTTTTTAAGTTTGCTTCCTGCCGCATCATAGGTGTAGCCAGCAATTAGATTCTGGTTGTTCGCATCTCTAACCTGTTGCGGAAGGTTAAGCACATTATAATTAAAATAAAATCCTGTTTTGCAAATCAAATGACATTAAGAAAGCGTTTATGGAAGAATCACTCAGATGGATATTGGTACTACTCTCGCGCAAGCATCCGGTTGCAAATCACCACTAAAACCCAAAAACAAACGGTCCACTTGCGCTAGATGACGGCAATTATTTCCTCGTCAAAAAATCCAGCACAATTTTGTTGAAAGCTGCAGAATTTTCCTTCGGAGCAAAATGAGTTGCACCTTGCAAAATATGTAATTCTGCTCCAGGTATTCCCTGCGAAATAGATCGGGTATGCGCCTCTAAAATAATATCTTTCTCACCCGCAAGCACGAGGGTTTTGGCGGTAATTTTCTTAAGCGATTCTTGATCAATCTGCGGCTCTTTTAATAACATGTCGAGCAGAAGAATGGTATTTTTATCCTCAGGATCGTCTTTCGCCTTTAGTTTATTCAGATCACTTTTAGTTTGCTTCAAGATTTTCGGATGAACAGAAGATTCTTCAGGATTAAGATTAGCCCCCATTACGACCAATCTCTTAACATATTGCGGATTTTTAATGGCCAGCGTAAGACCGGTATTTCCACCATCACTCCACCCGAGAATATTCACACCTTTGAGGTTTAGTGAGTCTAAAAGTGTTTTCATATCATCCGCGAAAAGATCATACGAAAGAGATTCATTCATATTTCCTGAACTTTTTCCGTGCGCCCTCGTATCTACCGCGATCACTTGAAAGTGTTGAGCAAACTCCTCGATCTGCGCCTTAAAATCACTAATCGATCCGCCGTTACCATGTAATAATAGCAAAGGTTCGCCTGATCCATAGGTTTCGTAATAGATTTTCGAGCCCGCAACATTGATATATTTACCTTTAAGTTTATCACGTCCATATGGATAAATGATCGTTGAATTGCTGGAATGTATATGCAAATGATGCAGAATATTTGGATCGCTATCCAGTGCCAATTCAGTTTTTACCCCTTGCTTTTCCTTTAAATTTTCAGTACCCTTGAAGCCCTTAAGTGGCATTGTTGATTTTTCGAAATCAGCATTAGGAATAACAACTTTCGTCCACGAACCAGCAACTGCTTCCACCTCGAAGCTAAAGTTATCATAATAGAAGTCTCCATTGCCGCGGGTATTGATATATAGCCAAACCTTTTGTGCACTCGAAGCTACCGTTCCGGTAATTTCATAATGATGCCAGGCAGAGTCTTTAATAGCAGGTTTCGACTGCGCTGTTTTGGGAACAAAATCATAATCTCCTTTTCCAACCTGAAGCAAAAAAAAGCCAGCCAGCCCAATATTGTCAGCTGGCATATTTTTGATATCCACACCTGCTTTGAAGCGCTTTCCGATAAAAGATTTAGTTGGAATTTCCCGTACAATACTCAGGTCATTACTGGTAGAAACTTGACCAAAGCAAGATAAAGCTGAAAGAAAAAACAGAATTAGAGAGAAAATTTTTATGGTTTTGTACTTCATTTTTTGGGAATAGAGAACGGTACTAAAGTAAATTATTGGCCTAAATTAAAATTTCAAATGAATAGTTACCCATGAAATCGGTAAGCTGCAATTGTTAACACCAAAATTTAAATAAATACTTATTCACGATAAATATAAATTTCAGTGTAAATTAACGCTAATTTTTTTCATGAGAACTGATTTGACAGCTTATTGAATTGGTCCATCCAAATGAACTTCCATAGTCCGCTGTTAGCCTGTACTTTCCACAAGATATCTCTTGATCGCCATACGCTGTCTTAGGTTTCGAACTAACCACTTATTGTTATTATCGTTAGAATTCTCTTTGAATGCTACGGTATAACTCGCAGCTGGTAACCCATCATCTTTATCATATTCAATTAGAAATGGAGGAATTTCTGTCCGCTATGGAAGATATAATCACCTTCATAAACCCAATTCTCATGCAAAAATATAAAGTACTTATCTATAATTTTTAAGGCCTTTTGAGTAAGTATTTCAACGTTTTTACCAAGTTCATTATATCCGCCATTAAAATCATTATTAGCATCAACTAAATCCATTCTATCGGTTCCAAATAAAATATAACTACTTTGTCTTCCTGATGAAGAATTCTTCCAGAAAGCAAACGATTTATTCTCATTATTAACCTTTGTTTCGATTTCCACTTTTTGTTTACTCGTATTTGAAATTTCTTCCTAGAAACCTTCTTCAGCTGGCACGCGATACAGATGGACATACATTGAGTATATGACTTTTTTAATCTATCAATCTTTTGGCAAACATAATCAAGTTTGTTGTCTTCCCATGTGCGCTCCAACATAGCTGCCATCACCTCATCAGTAGCAACACCTTCACGAATACAATAATCACGATCAATACCATAGTCGATGGAATACGGTGTACATCACGCTTTTTAGTACGATAACCCATATTACCCTAGGCATCTAAAACCCCTGTTGCCACATCAACATCACGCCATGGCCTATAACTCAAATCATTTACGCCTGTGCTTCTCTGGCTGAATGTTATACACATAATCCGGGATCTGCGGAGCAAGCGATAAAATTTTATCTACCAATTTCTTCAGTTCACCAGTTAGCAGCTCTTGTAATTCCTGTATTTCCATTATAGCAAAAATACCTTGGCTAAACTGCGATCTCTTTTGATTTGACTTACTACAAAATGTTAGTATATTGAGAAAAAAATTAAAAATGATCATTAACGTCTCAGATAACGGTAAATCTTTAAAAGATTCACCAAAAACTATTCTTCCTGAGTTTACAATTATTACCGGGGAAAATGGAGCTGGAAAATCGCAACTTTTAGAAGCTATATATACGTCTAAAAACAACAGTCTCTGCTTGCCTAAGCTTATAGGTGGTTTATTTTCTCACCCAGTAGACTATAAAAAGATAGTTACAACATACTCATATAGCGATCAGAATGAACCATTTTCTAAAATACTTCTTTTAAAGCCAGGGTTAACGCTTGAGGAAACCGAAAGTTTTGATATTATTAAATCAATTAGAGATCGCTGGCCCAATTTATTGAGAGCTAAACAATCCTTAATACTATCAGGCAAAGATGATGCGTCAGATATTTCCGATATGGAAATTGCTACAATGGGCCGAGAGGTTGAAGATTTTATCAAAGGATCCTTCACTGTCTCAGTGGATGTATTGAGACCTATAGTGCCTATGGCACATATTAATAGGGAGGACATAGATCAAGTTATACTTACAGCTAAAACACTTAATAAAAGTATCCGCGAAGTCAATGAGTTAGATTCGCTAATCACTTTTAAATTTGACGAAACATTCTTCTCTCCAAAGATAGATCTGATAGTTCACCAGTATTATTTAGGTAAAAAAAAATATCCCGAAATATATAAAGAGGTCCAAAATCCTGTTAATATGTTTAATGAGATTCTTGAAATGTGTAAATCTAAGTTTAGAATTATCTACAATGAAAGTGAAAATGATTTTATCATTCAACCTTTAAAAATACAAAACAACGGAGCTATACACGACACACAATCTTTGTCATCTGGTGAAAAAACTATACTAACAATAGCTCTAGCAATGTATAATGTACAAATTGGTGGTAAATTTCCTGAAGTGCTACTCTTAGATGAACCTGATTCAATGCTTCATCCGTCAATGGCTAAAATTTTCATTGATGTAGTTGAAAAATGGTTGGTTGGTGAAAAGAAGGTTCAGGTAATTATGACCACTCATTCGCCATCTACGGTTGCATTAGCGCCAGAAAGCAGTTTATTTTTTATGGAGCATGGAGTTGGTTATCCCCAAAAAATAGATCGCGAAAGTGCTATCAAATCTCTTACAGATGGCCTTCAACTGCGAGTGTCACCTCAGGATGAGATGCAAGTCTTTGTTGAAAGTGATTACGATGAGTATTATTATGATACGATTTATAGAATCACGATTAATGATTTACCAAAAAACAAACAATTACATTTCGTCTCTTCTGGTCATACTAAAATTGCTTCAGATGGGTCTAGAGTAGCAACCTGCGATCAGGTTATATTAATTACAAAAAAACTTAGAGAATACAAAAACACAAACGTTTGGGGCATAGTGGATTGGGATAAAAAGCAAACTAACGAACCTTTTGTGGTAGTCAATGGAAGCAAATTTAGATATGCTATCGAAAATTATCTTATTGATCCAATATTAATCGCTCTGGCTTTAATTAAAGAAGAAAAGGTAAACCCAGTAAAATTTGGATTGAACAACTCATTCAGGTATGTCGACACAAAGAACCTTGATGAGTCAGAGGTACAAAAAATGGTCCATTATGTGCTAAATAAAATTAATAAAAGCATTACTGAGACTGATTCGTTAACCAACGTCGTTTGTGAATATAAAAATGGAATGAAAATAAATATTCCGGAATGGTTTTTACACCACCAAGGTCATCGTCTAGAAGAACTTATAGTTACGAATGTCTTTCCTCAACTTAAAGCCTTAAAATCAAAGACCGGGACTAACAGGGATTTAAAATCTGCTATGTTAGATATCCTTAAGGACTTTCCTGGCTTTATCAGCGTGGACTTTGAAACTACTTTTAAATCAATAATTACAGCTTATTGATGGCTAAAACCTAGAATTGGCAAATCAAAAACTAATTTCGATAATAGGGCTAGGCGGAATGGCTAAAAACAAAAATACCCTGCATCGGGTAGGGTATTGAATAACCACCCTTATTTGCCTCAACTAATAAACTTATCTATCTTAGCATTATGAAATTTAAGATTAAAAATTTAGAGGCTTTTAAAAGTGAAGCGTCAAAAGTCTCTTTGGAGAATAACGTTTCTGTTCATGGCTGGAGCTTGCATCCTGATAATTTTCAAGTTGAATTAAGCGACACTTTAGTTGACAAACTAAACGCTATAGACGTGAATTTAATGAAGCGTTTAAGGGATTGTTAAAATCCAAATTATAATATCTCTTATTTTTAGTGTGTTTCTATAATACTCCAACAAGCAAAGAAGCTTTACTGAGAAAAATTAACATAAAGATCCAGGTTAAATATGAGAAAGTTGTCAATCTGGAGTCTGGCAATGGCCATTAGCGCCGAATTGAAGAAGATCTAATCAAAGCTGCGGATATACTCCAAGACCTAACTAAATCAATTAGCGATAAACTTTAAACCTACATCGACAACGCCCAATCCTTCTTTCTGGTTTAAGAACACATTATACTCATTTGCAAATGCAGTAGTAATAATATAACGCTTGGCATCACTGGCGTGGCCAAACTCTTCATAAGTTACGCCAGTGACTTTATTTTTCTTTTTGGTGTTTTTTATAGACCCCGTCGGCAGCTAACTGGGCATACTGATAATCATATATTGATTTTTGCACTGAATTCAGCGCGATGTCTGGTTGTTAAAAACAATCGATTCAACTAGATTTGGCAATCAATAACGAAGCCGTTTTTGGATTTGACAGGATGGCGGAGGTTATGTTAGCATGCATTGCATTGTTCGGAGAGTTGCAATGTTGGGTAAGAAACCCGGGGGCATCGAAACAACAAAGCTGGCTTCAAGAAGATACAACTTGATGTGAAACAGAGTAGCTAAGGTTATAAACAAGGTCGGTTTTCTGCCCATTTATAGCTCGAAAATTAATTAAAATAAGCATTTTAGAAGGCATAAGTTATCTCACAACTGGACAAGCGTTCGACTTCCTTCGGCTCCACTGGAATTAGTTATACAAAATTTACTAGAAAACAAAATCCTGAAACCATTTATTTTCAGTGTTTTATGAAAAAGAAATTAACTATTACGCTATATCTTTTAAAATGCTTCTGCCGTTGTACTTGCTATCTTTTCAGTAATAATTCTGGTTTTACTTCCAAACTTATGGGTTCTACCGCTATGAGTTCGAGGGATTTTACCATTTTTAAAGTCCCGTTTTTATATTTTAAAAAATGTGCCGCTTTTAGGTGCTTCTGGTAAGCTGCTTCACTAGCGTAAACTTCGAAAACGGTAACATTCACTGGTTTATCCTTATCGTAAACCGCCTGCAGAGCCAGCACACCCGGTTCTAGCTTCACCGCAGCTTTTGCATGTTCAGCAAGTGCTGATCGATATTGATTGAGGTACTCCGGATAGATTTCTATTTTTGCAATGCGAAATTTCCGATCGTTCTGTTGTGCTTGTGCGCTTAGGGTGTTAAACATCACCATCACGAAAAAAAATATTATAAACGGGCATGTTGTTTTCATCTGTTTGAAGGTTTTATAAGTGGACTGTCTGATGGTGCCTTTCCATTGTTAGTCTCCACTGAATGATTTAGGCGTTGTATAAAGAAATATGATCAGCGGCCACTTAAAACCAATAGCTTCAACTGATTTCACGTGTTTCCATTTCTCCACACACAAAGTTAAATGCCTTATTTGATAATTGATATATTTGTTTGATTTTTATAACCGCACATACATGAATCCCGCAGAAACAATAGGTGACTTTTACAATAGGCTGCCCAGCCATCTACCGGCAATCTCATCATCAGATAAATCTGACATCGGGCACATCAATGTATTCCAAAGGGAAAGCTGCGCAGTAGCAAGTCCGTATAACCGGAGAGATTTCTACAAGGTTTCACTCATCATCGGTAAAGGCAAAATTTGTTACGCAGATAAATGGATCGAAATTGACAGACCCGCACTCTTGTTCTCCAACCCTGTGGTGCCATATTCCTGGGAAGCAGCATCTGCAATACAATCTGGATGGTATTGCCTTTTCACTGAGGACTTTATCCAACATAGTGAACGCATCCACAACCTCAAAGATTCTCCCCTTTTTAGTATCGGTGCCAACCCCGTATTGTTTCCCAGCGAATTGCAGGTACAGGAAATTTCTGCAATCTTTCAGAAAATGCATCTGGAAATTTCCTCGAACTATGTTCACAAATACGACGTATTGCGCAGCTACCTTCACCTGCTAATTCATGAGGCGATGAAAAACAACCCTGCAACAAGCTTTCAGACCTATGCTAAAGCTTCATCAAGGGTATCGGCTTTATTTCTTGAATTATTGGAAAGGCAGTTTCCGATAGATTCACCCACACTTATTCTAAAACTTAAAAATCCGGGCGATTACGCAAACGCATTATCTGTACATGTTAATCACCTTAACCGATCTGTAAAAGAAATTACTGGCAAAACAACTACAGCACACCTGTCTGCACGCATTGTTAAGGAAGCCAGAGCGCTTTTACAACACACCAACTGGAGCATCAGTCAGATTGCCTATTGCCTGGGTTTCGAATATCCCTCCTACTTTACCATTTTTTTCAAAAAGCATACAGGCATATCCCCTACCCAAATCCGCGATACTGTTTGAAAAGTATAAGCAACAGTTTGATTGCTATAACTTAGCTAGGCCAATACCATTTTACCTTTGTAGGGAACAAAACCCAATCAAAATGAAATATAGAAAACTCGGAAAAACAGATGAACAGTTATCTGCTCTCGGACTCGGCTGCATGGGCATGAGTTTTGCGTACGGACCAACAGACGATCAAGAAAGCCTGGCTACATTAGAAAAAGCACTTGATCTTGGAATCAACTTCTGGGATACAGCAGACATGTACGCCAATGGCGCAAATGAAGAACTTATCTCAAAAGTACTGGTGCCCAATCGCGATAAGGTATTCATTGCCACTAAATTTGGCTTCCGTTTTAAAGATGGCATCGCCGGGCCAAGTAATGCTTCCGGAACATATTTTGACGGTTCTCCCGAATGGATCAAGATAGCAGCAGAGCAAAGCCTCAAGCGGCTAAAAATTGACACTATCGACCTCTACTATGCCCACAGGGTCGACCCTAATGTACCAATTGAAGAAACTGTTGGTGCTATGGCAGAACTTGTGAAAGAAGGAAAAGTGCGCTACCTGGGGTTGAGTGAAGCTTCGCCTGCTTCGATCCGTAAGGCATATGCCGAACATCCTATTGCCGCATTACAAAGCGAATACTCATTGTTAACCAGAGATATCGAAAAGGAAATCTTGCAAACGACCAGGGAACTTGGTATCTCGCTTGTTCCTTATTCGCCACTTGCACGCGGACTTGTCACCAATACGCTGGATATCAGCACTTTTTCGGAAGATGATTTTAGAAGAACCTTGCCTCGTTATCAAAAAGAAAACATTGAAAACAACAAAAAACTGATTCATGAATTTGCTGCGATGGCTGGTGGTAAAGCATGCACACCTGCACAACTTGCCCTGGCATGGGTACTAAAACAGGGTGATGATATTATCCCAATACCAGGCACTAAAAAAAGAAAGTACCTGGAGGAAAACGCCGGTGCAATTGATGTTGAACTCACCAACGATGATTTAACGACGATTGATGCAATTATCAAAAAATATCCTGTTTTGGGGGAACGCTACAGCGAAGCCTCTATGAAAATGGTTAACCATTAACGATCATCAAACTCAATAAGGGAACATTTAGAATGATACACTAATGTTCCCTTATTAATATTATTGCATGTTTATTTTCAGTTGGAATAACCGATTCATTTAGCTGGAACACATATCTACCATCGAAATTACTGGAGGCTAAGGTAGCCGGAAGTAAAAATCATTCCTTAGCTTTGTTAATAGCGGCGACTCTTTTAACATTAAAATCTATGTATAAGATCAGTAATCAGGATCACAACCTCGTCAATATCGGTAATGTCAATTTTGTTTTGAACTTGACAACTTACCAAGTCGAACATATTGATGAAGCTTTACTGCATTTATTGGGAGTGGGCAGCCATTTGGAGGTGCGTGAACTAAAATCCTTAATTCATGAGGAAGATTGGGAAATTGTAGAAAACACCCATCAACAAATGCTCCAGGGAAAGTTAGTTGGCTTGGTTAAACTCCGCCTCATCGTAGAAAAAAAAGTAATATGGATCGGAACGACACCCGTTTGGTATAGCGACCAACAGCAGTCATTATTGCTGGCAAGTATAAGTGTAATAACTGATGAGGTAGCAAATTTGGAGACTGCATTAAAGTTTGCGAATAAAAAGAATTCCATTCTTCAAATGCTTTCACACGATTTACGGGGACCGCTTTCCATTGCGAAATCGATCATTGCTATCCTTAATAAAGACGATCTCAAACCAGAGAGTCTGGATAAAACGAAAGTTATTTCGGATATTATTGAAAATACAATCGGCCTGATTGAGGATTTGATTGATAAAGAGTTTTTAGAAACAGTTGATGCCCCACTGGTTAAAAAAAGAATAGATGTTATTCAGAAATTAAGGGAATATATCGAACAGTGTAAAAAGTTTGAATCAGTAAACGAGCGGATCTTTAGTTTGAATACCTCAAGTCAAGAAATTATGGTTGAACTGGATGAATCTAAATTTATGCAGATCATCAACAACCTCATGACGAATTCGCTTAAGTTTACGCGACCAAATGGCAACATATCGATAACGGTTGAGGATGATATTGATCACATAAACATGCTATTTGAAGACGATGGTATCGGCATTCCTGAAAACTTGTTGCCATTTATTTTTGACAGGTATACGCTTGCCAAGAGATCAGGACTGTATGGAGAACCCACCACGGGCCTCGGTTTATTTATTGTGAAAGAAATTGTAGGCTGGCATAAAGGCGAAATCTCCTGTACCAGTGCACCAGAAAAAGGCACTGCTTTTACGATTAAATTCCCTAAACACAGCTAATAAACACTGCAAGATCTCAGTTTATTAAGCTCGATGTTGTTTAAAATCCTGATTTTTCCAGAATCACCATGCCCGGAAAATTTACTGCAAGATATCATAGTCTTACCCATAATCACTAAATTCGCGGCCAATTGAGCATTTGTTGTTAATGTTCGATGTATTTATGATCAAACAATAAAAGTTAATAAAATGGAGGATAACGATTTTGTTTCCATCTGGCTGGAAGAAACCGGAAACCCAGCGATTGAAGAACTTGCAGAACGCAATATGATGTTAGCCAGTAAAACTGCTGAAGCTATTGCAGAAAATAAGCTAGAATTATCTGCTCTTGCTATTCCTTTAGACATCAATCCTGAGGAGATTAAAAGATGGCTCCAGAGCCGACATACTTTTAGTCAGAAGATTTTGTCAGAAATTGCGGAATTGGTTAAAAATTAATCAGGAATAACACTTTCATGGCAGTTAGTATAATTTACTGTCTGTCGATTCCGATGCGTAGCCGGGCATTATAAATACGTACAAATAGCCTGAAGAATTATTAAGCGAATGGAAGATCAAATATCCAAATGTTTTGATATATTCGGCTGATTTAAAGCTCATATGGTAACTGCAGAGAAAGTTTATTATTATTTCAGACAAAAATTTATTAGAAAATTTTTATACCGCTTCGGTTTTGGAAGCCCTGTGGGCAAAAATGTTTGGGAAGAACAATTCAAAAACGGAGCCTGGGATTACCTTTACTCTGACACGGAAGCGCTGCATTACCAAAGTATTGTGAAATTCTACAAGCAATATGGTGGTGGCAGCGTACTTGATGCCGGTTGTGGTCAAGGGGTTTTATTTCACTACCTAAAGCCATATATCAAAGGCCCGGCTGAGTATCTGGGTTTCGATATCGCAGAAAATGCTGTTGCCGAAGCAAGAGATAGATTTCCACCTTACCGATTTGTACAGGCAGATTTCAACATTTCAACACCCGATGAAAAGTTTGATGTAATCATTTTTAATGAGTGTATCTATTATTTCAACAAGTTGATTGACCAGCTCAATGCCTGCTTTGCTAAAAATTTAAATCCTGGCGGACACGTGATCATATCAATGTTCTACTATGCAGAACATGCGCAACTTTGGAAAAGACTAACTGAACATTATACTTTTTTAGCATGGGAAGAAGTACAGAATGAAAAAGGCCAGAAATGGAGAATCTGCATCTTTAAACCATAATTAGGCTACAAAGGTTTGTTTAGGATGATGAATATTAACTGAGATATTAAAATCCTATTATTTTATATATGCCATTAATGATCTCCCCTCGAACAGAATCGAGGTGCCATACTGATCTGTATTTTCTTTAAGTAGATTAACCAAAGGCATTGTTTCTGGTTTATCGATATTATCGGCAAATACAATACTTCCGGGATGGAGGTGATTTCGCAATAAATTAAAACCCGGGAGATAAAGCTGTTTTGCTCCATGCAAATACAAAAGATCGATGGTTTCTTTAAGCTTTTTGAGCGTGTCCAGGGCATCGCCTTTTAGAAGCTTGGAGGTAAACGAAAAACGGGAATCATCCTATGGACGACTCCCGTTTAATCTAAATTAACGCTCTCCATACTAAGACGCTTCTTTGATGCATTTATTGTATGGATACTATTTTTATTTTATTTCGATAGACGATTATTAAGAAACTCTATTTACAGCACCGGTCCGCCAAGACTTTCAGCATCTGTATTGGTATCAAACTTTTTTAATTGATCTCCACGATTGAGGATATTACTTTTGTTGAAATGATGATGGCGATAAAAATTAGCGCGATCGATTTCCATAATCGTTTCTTCCATTCGCAAAGCCGCCGGACTTCCAATAACATCACGAATCTTATCTTCCATTTGATGGGTTACTTCGGTAATAATATATGGCGGTAATGCCCTGTATTGATCTAAATGGATATCAGGCAAAATCACCTCATCCTTGTCATCTGCCAAAGCGGCCAGGCCGATAGGAATAAGCACTGCCTTTTCTTCAACATCTGTTCCCATGTTATCGAGATCAATAATCAGGTATCTTACCGCGTTCTGTTCTGGATCAAATAATAAGTCGCGTACTTTTCCAACAAATACTCCGGCTTCATTTCTAGCCCGCCAGCCTCTAATATCGGCTTCACCTTCGGTTAATTGATAGCTACTGTTTGACAGTTCTTCAAGGTTACTGTAATTTATATTTCCGTGTTCCATAATTCATTGTATTTTGGATCTTTATCCTACAGAACAAAACACGCATTCGCTACAATGGTTTTCTCTTTCACTTGCTTATCACCTCAGTTAATACTCAACAACTTCATCATCCAGATAACAGTACAGCCACCTTTCGCCTGGTTCTGATGAGATTACAACGGGATGATGGCTTGCACCGAAATGATGAGACATGTGTTGCATGGGCGAAGAATCGCAACATAATGTTACCCCACAGGTTTGGCAGGTACGCAGATGTACCCAATCTGTACCGTTCTTTACACACGTTTCACAAACATATTCTTTTGCCGTTTTAAGCACTTTAGCAGCTAAAATATGACTGCATACTTCATTTCGTTCCATATTATAATTTAGCTAGATATTGATGAACCTGAGTTACGGCCATTGCTCCTTCGCCAACAGCAGAAGCCACTCTTTTAACTGAATTAAACCTAACATCGCCTGCAGCGAATGACCCGGGAACACTTGTTTCCAAATGGTAGGGTGGCCTGTCTACCTCCCAGCAATTTTTATACTGATCCAAACTGAGTAGATCGTTTCCCGTGTAGAGATATCCGTTTCTATCTCTGCAAATGGCCGTTTCAGCTGCCCACTCGGTATTTGGTTTTCCTCCGATGCAAATAAATAATTTGGAGGTTTCATGCCATTCAGCCGTTTGATCCTGACTATTCACAATCTTTATGCGCTGTAAATAATCATCACCATCTAAAGCGGTTACCTCAGCATGATACATTACGTGAATGTTTTTAATGGAAGCAATCCGTTGAATCAGATATTCTGAAAGTGTATCTGCCAGGCTGCCCTTCCTAATCACCATAAAAACCTGCTTGGCAAAGCCGGAAAAATAAGCTGCAGCCTGCCCTGCAGAATTGCCTCCACCAACAATGTAAAGATCCTTATCCTGACAGAAAAAAGCCTCACTGGCACCTGCACCATAATAAACGCCTTTATGAAAAAACCGATCTTCATCAGGAAGATTTAACCTGGCATACTCCACTCCTGTAGCGCAAATATTTGCTTTAGCAACAAGTTTCTCGCCGGATGCAAAGTCAACATGAATCTTATTATCGTAAAATGTTCCTTTAATCCCTTCTTTTAAGAGAAGAATTTCAACACCAAATTTTAAAGCCTGTTGCCGCGCACGCTCCGCCAAGTTGGCTCCAGAGATTCCTTCCGGAAAACCTAAATAATTTTCAATCAGTGAACTGGTCCCTGCTTGTCCGCCAATGGCTTCCCGTTCAATTAAAATGGTTTTCAATCCTTCTGAAGCCGCATAAACTGCCGCACTTAACCCAGCTGGCCCTGCGCCATAAATGGAAAGATCGTATTCTGCGTATTTGGGTTCGGTGATCCAGCCCAGATTGCATGCAATTTCTTTAAGCGTGGGGTTTAAAATAAATTTTCCATCTGGAAATTCTACTATAGGGTGTTTATCAGGATTTTTAATGGAAGCAATCTCTTGTCCGGAGCCCAAATGATCACTAGAGATATCGAACCATTCAAAATCGACAACACTTCTTTTTAGAAAATCTCTAATGGGATAAATTTCCGGAGAGTCTGGTCTGCCGTATAGTTTAAGCTTTTTCATAGCATCCACATTAATCTTTTCGGTTTTTCAATTTCTTAATCACATTATCTCCAGCGTTTTCAGCAGATGTGCCATAACCGTTAACCAAAACCCCTTTTGTTTTGCGATCAATGGATGATATGGCATAAACAATGGCTTCGTCTTCCGGATCAGATTCACCTTCGAAACGATAATATTTATCGATTAAAAATTGATCTGGATGTTCCTGAAGAGGATTTTTTCCATGATCAGTCTGATTGCTTTTCAAATTGAAATCAATGGTGTAACCTTGAGCGGAGAGGGCATTGATGACTTCTGAAAGCGTAGTCATTTCGCCGATGTGCTTTAAAATTTCATTATCCATAATCTTTGATTTCTTTAATTTAACTATTTACTACCAAATAACAAACCAACTTATAAAATACTCTTTACCAGCCTACTACCATTTAATAGGCAATATTAAACTAACGATATAAAGTAAATTTATGATGGGGTCTCGATTTGTTCCTTCAGGCGTTGTGCTAAGAAGTGTAAAATCAAAACACATGCTTCTTAGCGAGACCCAGCTTTTTAATCTTAGAATTTAAGGTAGTTGCTGGCACGCCCAATAATTTCGCAGCCCCTTTTCGACCAGAAATCTTCCCATTAATAGCTCGCTATATTTCGCTAAAGGCGATTTTGAATACGAAATAAAGTAACATAATTTTAGTTAGGGAATGAGGTAAAAGTAACCGATACTGAACTTTTAAAGCCATAAGAGTATAGGTAACTTTGTGTACCCATCCACCAAAAGCTTACTAACGCAAACCGCCAGAACAGCAGCAGGCGTTAGTAAGTGCTAATGATAGCAAAGCTTAGTTATTTTTGGAATGCTTAGGCAGCCATTCTTCTAATACTTTAACTATATCACTAAAAAACAACTGGTAAGTATACTGGGTTACAAAGCCGATATGTGGCGTAGCCAATACATTTTTTAAAGTTCTAAAAGGATGGTCCTGAGCAAGCGGCTCCTGGTCAAACACGTCGAGGGCTGCGCCTGCAATGTGATTATTTTGCAGACGCGCAATCAAAGCATTTTCATCAACCAATGGTCCCCTTGAAGTATTGATCAGGTAAGCAGTTGGTTTCATCAACGCAAGTTCCTCCTCTCCCACTATGCCTTTGCTGCGATCACTTAGTACCATGTGAATGGTTAAATAATCAGATTCTTCGAAGAGTGTTTTTTTGGTAACGTATCTCGCGCCAGCAGCACTTGCCTTTTCCGGGGTGAGGTTTTCGCTCCAGGCAATTACATCCATCCCAAAGACTTTGGCAACCGCAGCCACTTGCCCGCCGAGGTTCCCCAAACCCAAAATACCAAGGGTTTTACCCTTCAAATCATTCCCAACCAAATGTTGCCAGCCGCCTGCACGGAAGTTTGCATTTTCTTGCGGGATGTGTTTTGCAATGGCCATGAGCAGTGCCCACGTCAATTCTAATGCACCATGACCAAGGTAGCCGGTATTTTGAACTTCTATTTCAAGCTTTTCTGCTGCAGCCACATCAATGGATCGGTTTTTTGCTCCTGTTGAAACAATGAGTTTGAGATTCGGCAGGCGCATGAGTAATTGTGCAGACAATGGCGTCCGTTCTCTCATTACGCAGATGATATCGAAGGGCATTAACCGTGTAACAACCTCGTCTTCAGCATGAAGATGATTAGTAAACACCTCAATAGATGCGTATTTGCTAATGGTTGTCCAATCTGCAAATGATTTTGCTACGTCCTGATAATCATCGAGTATTGCTATTTTATATTTAGACATATGTAAAAGTTAAGATCTTCTCTCATTAAAAACCTGAAATTCGGCGATTGATGGGGTTTCCTTTGCGTGTTCAATGCGAATGCGAACTTTGCTTGTCCAAACCCGATCGAAGCGATGAATTTTAATGCGGTCTTCGTTTTTACCTTCAAAGACCTTTTTCCATGCTACGCCATTCCAATATTCCAGTATATAAGTATCGATATTCACTTTTTGTTCGGCCACAACAATCATATTGATGTCTTTTTCATTCTTGAAATCAACTTCAAACCATGGCTTTTTAACTTCGCTATTGCTTGTCCAAGAAGATTTGTAGCTGTCATCTGTTGCAAAATCCATGATGTTCATATCATCACTCCAGCTCGAATTTGCAGCCTGATTGATGGCCAGGTTACTCGAAATAATCGGGAGTGAAAGCGCCGGAAGCGGCGTAGTTGGACCTTCGTTTTTCCATAGCCTTCCAACTTCCTTTAATGATGCGATGGCATTTTCATCGATCAAACCATCACGATTTGGCGCGACATTTAAAATGAAATTACAACTTGCCGCGTTCAATGGCTTAATTAAATTGTCTACAATTTCCTGTGGTTTTCTTACCGGAACCGTTGGGAAACCAGTTTTCCAGAACCACGATGTGTTAATGGGCAAACAAGCCAAAGATGGCATTAACTTACTTTCTTTGTTCATGCGCTGTCCGGCACCCATTTCGTAAGTTTTGATATCAGTATAATAAAGGCCTTCGGCAGGATATTTTGCACCGTTCAAATCCATCACCAAACAATCCGGCTGTAAGGTTTTGATCAAAGTATAGATATCTTCGAAAGGTACCTGATCATAAGAAATTCGTGACCACGGCGCATCCCATCCATCAATAATCAAGGCTTCAATTTTCCCATACCTGGTAAGCAGTTCGGTAATTTGTTGCTTGATCATTTCGATGTGCTTTGGCGTAATCTGATTTGGACGGAGTTTATGATGGGTATCTAAAATGGAATAATAAAGCATCACTTTTAACCCATTTGCCCGGAAAGCATCAGTAAATTGTTTCACGACGTCTTTTTTATATGGACTGTTCATCACATTATAATCCGTGCTCTTGGTGTCCCAGATGCAGAAACCGCTATGGTGCTTAGTAGTTAGGCAACCATAACTCATATTGGCCGACTTTGCCGCTTTTGCCCATTGATCGGCATTTAATTTTTTTGGATTGAATAATTTTGGATCGGCATCCGGATCAGGCCAATCGGCATTTGCATAAGTAGGGATATTGTAATGAATAAACATTCCGAAGCGCAAATCAACAAATTTTTGCTGAAGCACATTTAACTGCTGCGACGACGAAGCCGCAGGCGTTTGAGCAAAGCTTGAAGCCGCTATAAAATGAATTAAAAGTATTACTAAAACGTTTTTTCTCATGGACACAAGTTTCATAGTTTAGGTATGATTAAAAGTAAATTTTAGGGAATTAATGGTTGGTAAAGGTTATTTTCTTTGAGGAAATGGCCCAGAATACCCACAGTAGAACGCAGATAGACAAAGCTAAATTAGGATAAAAGAATGAAAGAATAAAGGCTGCCATATAGGTTGGAAACCCATAGCGATAGTTATCTCTCAATTGTTTAATGGCCGCATCGCTGATTCCCGGTCGGAGAAGTGCTTTATCACTGCTGGCCTGCTCCCATAATAAATTGAACGCCAGGTTTATCAGTACAAATAAACCGGTATAAATGGTTACCGCAAGCTGTTTTGAATCGGTAAGAAAAAATTTAGCCAGTAAAGCACTGGGATAAGAAACAAGCGAAACCAGAAACAAAATCAGTCCGTTGGCAAACATGAGCCCTGTGTTTCGCTTGTAAATTTGTTTAAAAATTTTGTGGTGGTTTACCCAGATAATAAAAATACTGAAAAAGGAAATAATAAAAGCAATGTAACCGGGCCATTGGAGCTTTAATTCTTCCAATAAATAACTAGCCTTGCTACCATCTTTTACCTCAGGCACATGCAATTCAAGCACCAAAAGTGTAACTGCAATGGCAAATACGCCGTCGCTAAATGCTTCTATCCTGGCCGTTTCCTTTTCCATATTAGGCTTGGAATATTAATTTATTTACCTGTGCAATTTCTGCCTGGCTAATGGTATGCCCCATGTTTTCGTAAATAATTTCGGTTACCCGTGCGCCCATCCCTTCTAATAAGGCAGTAGATTCTTTTACTCTGGAGACCGGAACGTGCATATCCGGATTACTACTACCGATGAAAATCGGCGTACCCTCAAAGTCGCCATGATAATTGCGATGATCTACCTGATCGCCAATTACCCCGCCGGTAAAAGCAACCACACCTCCATAACGTGCAGCATTAGCCGCTACATAATCCAGTGTTAAACATGCGCCTTGCGAAAAACCAAGGAAGTAAATTTGAGCTGTTGTAAAACCGGCTTGTTCCAATTGTGAAACAGTTGCTTTGATGGTGCCTAATGCCCTGGAAAGTGACGGCTCATTGTTGCTCCGGGGTGCCAGAAAAGACTGCGGATACCAGGTATTTCCAGGTGCCTGTGGTGCAACCAGTGCAAAATTTTGCACATTTAAGTGTTCGGCTAAAGTTAATATATCTTCTGCCGAACCGCCTCGTCCGTGAATCATAATTAATACTTTATCTGCCTCATCAAGGCTTTTGCCTGCTTTTAATAGATCTTCCATTTTTATTCTTCATTTATTTTATTCCAGATATCCCGGTATAGCTCTTCATGTCTTTTAAACTGAATATGTACATACGGGCACATCGGAATAATCATTAACTTATTTTCCCTAACATACTTCACCATTACATCAAGCAATAGCTTAGCGTATCCTTTTCCTTCTTTTTCGGCATCAACTTCTGTATGGTAAACTGTGAGGTTAGCGCCGCTGATATCAAAAATCATCTCGCCAACCTTTCCATCTTCGTCGTAAACATCAAAAGAACTTGGTTCACCTTGCTGAACATTTAACTTTATCTCTGCCATGGTATTTATCCTAATTTTGGAAGTAATTTATCTAAATCTTCACGTAAATGCTCGTGTTGATGCGGTAATTTTAAGTGCGTTCCTAATTCGTTCAGCGGCTCATCCACGGTAAAACCTGGATTTTCTGTTGCAATTTCGAAAAGCACGCCACCCGGTTCACGGAAGTAAAGCGAGTAGAAATAATCACGGTCTATTTTAGGTGTGATCTGTAAGTTTTTACTTAGTATTTGCTCCCTTAACTCCATTTGGATATCCTCATTTTTAACCCTAAAGGCTACATGGTGGTTAGTTCCCGCAGCATTTCTACCACGATGGCCTGACGGAACTTCCAGCAAATCTACAATAGCTGCATTTTCTACCGTATCTGTAATGAACCGATAACGATTTTCTTCCTGGCCTAATAAACGGTAGCCAAATAAATCGGTAAGCACCTTTGCCGTAGCGTCTATGCTCTGTAGCGTTAAGGTGGTGCTGTGAAACCCCCGGGTAGCGGTATCTTTTTTAATCTCGCCGGTTTCCCAAGGCGTCCTGCTGTCTGCTGTTTTCGGAATGATTAAGCTAAGCGACAAGCCGTCCGGATCTTTAAAAGCAAGCACCTGCTCGCCGAAACGTTCGGTTATATCCTTCGTTTTAACCAGTGCTTTTCCAAATCTTTCGAGCCAAAAATCATGACTTCCTGCAGGTACTGCATAACCGATTTCGGTCGCCATCCCAACACCTTCTGTACCTGCACCAATGCCATCCCACGGGAAAAACGTAAGAATGGTGCCTGCAGATCCCGTTTCATCTCCATAGTAAAGGTGGTAGGTACCTGGATCATCAAAATTTACGGTTTTTTTTACTAATCTTAAACCGAGTGTTTTGGTGTAAAATTCGAAGTTTTGTTGTGCATTGCCGGCGATTGCCGTGATGTGATGCAAGCCTAGAATATTATTCTCCATTGTAATTAAATTTATTTTAACGATTGATGATTTTATCTACCCAGATAGGATTGATCCAACTGAGTAAGGTATTCGGTATGCTTTTTTAAAAATTTTGATACGAAGGGGCAATAAACCATCACTAGTTTTTTATGTGCTTTTGCATAGGTAAAAGCATAAACCGCAAGCGCTGATGCCAAACCTTTTCCTGCTAATTTCTCTGGCACAAAAGTGTGCATGAAAGCAATATTCTTTTTGTAAAACCGGTAGGTTAAGTAGGCAATCTCTCCTTCCATGTCAATTTCAAACTGAAGGTTTACCTCGTTGTTTTGTATGATGTATTGCTGATCTTCCATTGTGTCATATTTTAATTAACTATCAGGTCTGTTGTATCGGCAAGCAACTCGCTGTGCCTGGTAAAAACCACTTCGAGCGTTAACCCGTTATCACTCCACATTTTAATTTCGCCGTTAAGCTGATCGGTGAGTCCGGTCATTAAACTCATGCCCAAAGAATCACTGTAATGCTGATTGAAATCTGCAGGTAAACCAACACCGTCATCGCTTACACTTAGTTTACAGGAATCCTTTTCTGCCACCTGGAACGCAATTTTTACCATGCCTTTTTTCTCACCAGGAAAGGCATATTTTATCGCATTGCTGATGGCTTCGTTCAAGATTAACCCAAGTGGAACTGCCTGGGCTACATCAAGTTTAACTTCATCGGCAAGCAGCTCAAAGCTGATTTTCTTTTCCGTGCTGAAGCATTCAATCATGTATTCCACCAATTCGGTAATGTACCATTTCATGTCTATTTGGGCCAGATTATCAGATTGGTAAAGCTTTTGATGAATGAGCGACATTGCATGCATCCGGTTTTGACTATTGCGAATAGCCATCAATGCATCTTCATTATCTAGATAAGCAGATTGCGTGTTCAGGAGGCTAATTACGATTTGTAAATTGTTTTTAACCCGATGATGGATTTCCCGAAGAAGCCACTCTTTTTCTGTAAGGAGCTTCCTTAACAATTCGTTTTGCGCATTAATTTCCGACTGCTTTTGTTCAAGAATAAGATTGCTCCGCTTTTTTAAGTGGTATCGGTTATAAAGCAAGGCCATAAATAAAGTAGCGATAATGAGCCCTGCCAGAAACAAGTAGCGCAACGCTCCATCGTTTGCAATCGTTATCTTTTGTAGCTGGTTTCTTTGGTGTAAGAGGGTAATATCCTTGTCCTCTTTTTCTGTTTGACATTCGATTTCCAGACCCGAATTCTGTCTGTTTTTTTCGTTATTCCATATCGAGTCCGTCAGCAGGTACGCCTGATCGTGATAAGGTTCTGCAATTGCTTTGGCTTGCTTCACCTCTGACTCAGTTCTAATGCCCTGCCCTTTCAACAGGACAGGGCTTAGCATACTACTTATGATAAACAGAAGCCTGATCATCAACATCGAGAAATTGATTGCCTTATCCTTGATTGACATCTTTAGCTTAGTAATCGTTTTTTGTAGGTTTGGTACTGAAATAGCAAATCACCATCGCGATTCCAGGCAATAAAATCCCTACTAGGCCGAACAGTTTCCCCACCAGTGCGCCAAGTATACAGCCAATCAGGAAGCCACCGAGTGTAAGTAAACCCTTGTAGATTGCAGAAAGGAAATCTTTGTTGCTAAATCCGGAGTTGCAGAAAGACCTGATATCCAGCGCAAACTGCGTCACATTCCCGGTCATCATGGTGGTTGGTCCATAGGTTTCTTTGGCGAAAAGCTTCCCGAATGCATTTTGTAGCCCCATGGCAACAACCACGATCATGGTTACTAAATACATTGGCCAGGTAACTTCGCCATTATCAATATAACCGAGCGAATAAGCGACTATACCACCAATTAAAAGAATAATTCCTTCGCACAAAAGCAGAAAATGCCTGTTCGAAAATCTTGCCGAAATCCAACCGCCAGCCATTACAGCAATCATAAATATCGGGAAGGTGAGCAGCTTGATCCACGCATCACCTTCAGCGCCTTTAATTATTTGATAAGCAAATACAATAAAGTTGCCGGTTACGTGCGCCGAAAAAATTTTATCTGCCGCAACAAACGTGATGCTATCACAATAACCGGCAACGAGGGTTAATACAATGGTGACAAACCAGATATTGTGCTGTTTTTCTTCCATAACAAAGTTTATGACAGATGTGCCCGTAACATCCAGGCCATCGTTTCGTGGGTTTCCATTAAACCGGTAATGTAATCGCTGGTTCCGGCATCCTTTAATGCACCCGCATAATTATTGATATTCTCTCTTAGATGAATCAGGATGCTTTCATGATCTGCCAATAGCACCTTGATGTAAGTCAGTGCATCATTCTGTCCACGATCATCTTCTGTAAGGTGTGTTAATTCTAGAAACTGTTTTAAAGATGCCGGTGCATAGTGGCCAAGTTTTCGGATACGTTCTGCAACCTCATCTACAATTTCTTCCAGTTGCGTATACTGCTCTTCAAAAAACTTGTGTTTGTTATAAAAATCTGGCCCAACCACGTTCCAGTGTGCCTTTCTTGTTTTGGTATATAAAACATATTCGTCTGCAAGTATTTTACTTAACGAGTGTGCAACTTCAGCAAGATTTTCTGCGCTGATTCCAATTTTAGCTTCCATAATTTTGATGTTTAAATATTAATTAAAAAATGAGTTGAGTAAGTAATGATCGATCGAATAAGTTCCAGGGCCTACCACCCAGAGAAAAAGCATGGCTAAAGTGTACATATAGGGCACATCGCGAACTTCAATAGCATCTTTTCTGTGTACAATAAAGTAGCCGATTGCAGTTACACCAATTGATGGTAAAAGGAAAAGCCTCGTTCCAACCCCAATGGCCACCAGGAAAGGCACCACGGTATCAGAAAAAGTGGCTACCAGGCCATTTAATTTATCAGGCAAACCCAATGGATTGGGAACATGTTCTTTTTCTCCATTTTGAACGCGAAACTTTTTTAAGCCGTGCACGCGGAAGAGTTCCAGCATAAGCAGTACCCGAAATCCCAATACAGCCCAATTGTTGATCTCCGATCCCAGATCAGAATAAAGCAAGAATTTGATGATGCTTTCCATAGTTAAAATGCAAAGCATGAACAACCAAGTGCACCCCAGAAAGCGGTGTAATTATTTATCGGCAGGTTGCTGGTTCTAACTGCATCGTGATTGTGCTGATGTACACCACAACTTCCTACACAATTGTGCACCATCGCTAGAACAGACGTTTCGCCACTCGCGCTCTTCGTTTTACCTTGTCCATTGAATTGATGCGTAGCAGGAGAATAGTATCCATTATAACTTTTGGTAGGCGACCAATCTGGCAGGATAGGGATTTTCGGAGGTGAAAAGGAACTAAAATCACCTTTTGCATATACAATTCTGCCATCCACTACCGTTAAATCAGATTCAATACCTTTAATCTGCTCTTCAGTAACTTCAAAATAATCGTGGTTTAATACAGCCAGGTCTGCCAGCATGCCAACTTCAATATCGCCTTTCTTTTGTTGCTCATTAGAAAACCAGGCGCTGCCTCTTGTGTACAGCTCCAGCGCTGTTTCTCGGGTTAAGACGGTTTCCTCGTTATAAATTTTTAAGCCGCCTACTGTTTTACCTGCGGTGAGCCAAAACATGGAAACCCAGGGGTTGTAGCTGCTCACCCTTGTGGCGTCGGATCCGCCGCCAACGGGCACTTCCATTTCTAGCATCTTTTTAATTGGCGGCGTTTGCAAGGCAGCTTTTTCACCATACCGTTCTGTAAAATATTCTCCCTGATAGGCCATTCTGCTTTGAATCGCGATGCCGCCACCGAGTGCCTTCACCCGTTCAATGTTTCGTTCATCGATGGTTTCTGCATGATCGAAAATCCAGGGCAAACCATTAAAAGGAATATCCCTGTTCACTTTTTCAAATACGTTTAAGAACCTGCTGATGCTTTCGTTATAGGTAGCATGGAGCCGGAATGGCCACCTTTTCTCTACCAGCAACCGAACCACGCGTTCCAGTTCAGGCTCCATATCATCTGCCAGATCTGGCCTGGGTTGAAGAAAATCTTCGAAATCTGCTGCCGAAAACACCAACATTTCGCCTGCGCCATTGTGGCGATACATATCATCTCCCTGATAAAGCGCAACAGAACTCGTCCAGTGTTCAAAATCCTCAAATTCCTGTTTCGGGCGTTGTGTAAAAAGGTTGTAGGCAATTCTAACCGTGAGTTGCTTTTGCGCATTGAGTTCGGTTACCACTTTATAATCATCCGGGAAATTCTGGAAACCGCCACCAGCATCAATTACACTGGTAATGCCGAAACGGTTCAGTTCAGTCATAAAATGGCGTGTGGAATTTACCTGGTGCTCATAAGAAAGCTTCGGACCTTTAGCCAGTGTGGAGTATAAAATCATGGCATTCGGACTTGCAATAATTAACCCGGTTGGTTCTCCGCTCGCATCCCGCTGAATTTCTCCACCCGGAGGAGCCGGCGTATCTTTGGTATAGCCTACTGCCTTTAGGGCGGCACGGTTCATAAATGCCCGATCGTACAAGTGAAGAATGAATACAGGCGTTTCTGGTGCAATCGCATTTATCTCTTCGAGCGTTGGCATTCTTCTTTCTGCAAATTGAAATTCAGACCAGCCACCTACCACCCGCACCCATTGTGGCGAAGGGGTAATGTCTACCTGTTCTTTTAACATCCGCAAAGCATCGGCTAGTGATGGAACACCATCCCAACGCAACTCCAGGTTAAAATTCAATCCACCACGAATCAGGTGAATATGTGAATCATTAATTCCCGGAACCACTCGTTTGTTATTCAGATCGATGATCTTGGTTGCCGAACCGGAAAAAGCCAGTACGTCACTATCATTTCCTATGGCGATGAATTTCCCATCTTTAATGGCCAAAGCTGTTATTTTTTCTTTCTGCCTGGCAATGGTATGAATTTTACCATTGAACAAAATCATGTCTGCAATCATAGTCTTCATATTTTGTTCATTGAACTAATTTTTAATGGCAGTGATGGCTTCCTGAATACCTTCTCCAGCCGTGGTGAAGAATGCCGGACCGGCCAGTAAAATCACTTTAGCAATGGGTTTTATTTTGGTAAGCTGCTTGTCTTTTAACCAGAGTTGGGTACGGTAAGCCTCGAAAATGCCTTTAACTACATTTCCAGCTACCAGGGCCGTTGGCGAATCTATTCCAGCGTCTTTCAAATCGCTGGCAAAAGAAAAATTGTTTACGCCCAGTTTTAATGCTTCCCTCATGGCTACACCACCAATACCTGTCATTAAATCAGGTGTAAACTTATTGCGGTCGCCAAGCCCGATCAGTAATAAACGTTTACCACCAATAGCTCCTTTAGGCGGCGTAATAAGTAGGGTCTCATTCGCATGACCGAGGAATTTGCCGCTCTTGCGGATCTCCGTAAGCAAACCCTTCATGTCTTGATCTAGGTGAACTAAACCATTCAATGCAGGTGGAAGCGCGGGTGGGCTGTTGTAGATATCTCCTTCGGTGTATTCGAAAATGCAGGCTACCTGCAAATCGCTTACCTGTGCCGATGGTCCTTGTACCACGCCTTCAATGGCGACTCCATCTACAGTTCCCCAAACCCTGGCAGTGCCGATGGCAGTAGTGGTCTGGGCAAATGCCACTGATCCGGTAATGAAGCCGGAGAATATAATGATGGCGATCCTCATCTTTATGAGGGTTAATTTTGATGGTAGAATGTTGTTATTTTTCATGTGATTATGGATTAAAATTTTAATGATACCTGAGCGTTAAAAAACTTAGAATTATCCCAAAGCGGAACGATGTCTTTTATAAAATCTCCAACCTTAAAATATTGTCCGCCAATACTAAAAGAAAGGTTAAGATTGAATTGATAATCTGCACTAAGCAAATAAGTTGTGCCGATAAAGCGATGATTGGAAAGGGAACCAGCGGTATTGAAATTTCCACTGGGACGGTAAATACCATCATTTAGGGAGTATCGCCAGTTGACCACCACATCAGCCTGGGCCGTTAATTTATCTGTAAGGATAAGTGTTACATACGGGTGCAAATCGATTAAATTAGCAGGACCGATCAGCGGATTAAAACCGAAATATCCTCCTTTTGGGTATAATGGATTAAAGGTTTGTAAATTTCCATCTCTTGCTTTTTTATCTCCTGAGATATAATCATTCCGGAGATTGATGGAAGGTTTAAACTTCGTTTGCTCGAACATATACCCCATTTCAATAGCCATTGTCCAGGCATTTATATTGCCATTGCCGAATTTTCCAAATTGATAGGCCGCTTCCAGGTTATAGATAAACCCGCCACCACTTTTCCAATATCGTGTAGCAATGGTATGTCTGATTTCTTTTTCCATACCTTCTTCGAATTCTGCATGATCCCTTTTGATTCCCAGATAATAAAAATCAAAATTGCCTCCCCTTTCAATATTCAGATTGGAATACGCACCCCAGAGATTTGCCTGATGACTTGGACGATTATCAAAAACGCCAAAATTCACTTCATCAGCTTCTAAAACAAATGCATCTAAATTAAATTTGGATGCGGCATACATCAATTTGGCGCCCGTGAAATATTGCCTAACCGTAGTACCTTCTCTTACTGAAATTAACCGGCCGGAGCCATAGTTAACCTCTTGTCTTCCCAAACGAACGGCTATTTTTTTATCGCCATCAAGCGGAATATTGTATTCAACAAAAAGGTTTTGAACTGCAAGCTGATCTTCATCAACCGGCGCCGGGCCATATTTACTGCCATTTTCGAGTGCACTGTTTAACTGCGCAAAAATTCGCAATTGCTCGCCGATATGTAAATCCGTATAGAGCGCGTAACGCTGTAAAATGGAATAATTAAATCCCTGATCTTTGATCCAGTCTTCGTTTATTTTTCCGCCATATTCTGCTCTTGCCTCACCACCGAAAGTGATATAAACCTTCTTGCTGCCCGAAAGCGGCAGGAACTTTAAGGTGTTGTAAAAGTTCCTGCTTGAATCTTTTAAACCACTATAATCCTCATCGTAGCGCATCAGCTTAATCGCCTGACCAAATGCCGCTGCTGTAAACAAGCAAAGGAAAATAGTGACATTAATCGCCAGATATGGACAGATCATTTTCATTTTTGAAAACAACAATTAGTGCTTTACCATTTTATGAGCATACTGAATCCCAATTCCGTAACCTGCGCCATATTTTTTCATTAAGTCTGTTACTGGTACATAGGTTTCTGTTCTCGCCCAGTCGCGCTGTAACTCCAGAATATATTGAACAGCGGTTACTGGCTTCACGCCTGCATGCACCATTCTCTGAATTGCTCTTTCATGTGCTTCATTACTTACATCGCCACAAGCATCAGTAATTACAAAAACGTCAAAACCTTCAGATAAGGCAGATAGCGCAGGCCCAACTATGCATACGCTTGTCCATAAACCAGCTAAAACAATTTTCTTTTTTCCTGTTCCCGTGATGGCTTTGTAAGCGGGGCCATCTTCCCAGGTATTCATGGAAGTTCTGTCAATATAGTTTGAAGTGGCTTGGGGATAACATTCTTCGATCTCTGGAAAAACAGGACCTGCGAATGATTCTTCTGCTACCGTAGTTACAATTGTAGGCACGGTGAAGATTTTAGATGCTCCACAAATAATGGCAACATTGGTACGCAACTCCGTAATGGAAATGCTTTTTGTGGCAAAAGCCATTTGTCCTTCGAAATCGATCAGTACTAAGGCGTGGTTTTCCGGAGATAATAAATCTGGTGATGGTTTCATAATTAAATATTCATGTTTGCCACCTTATTCCAAGAAACATACCACCAGATAAAACATTCACTATCAAATATTTAATAAATAATAAAGCTTTTCCCGTTAACTATATATCGTCGATTTACGATTCTTGCTGGCAGATATACTTGAATTTGAGATTTTAGAGGTGGGCAGTAAGGCTGATAAATTACAACAGGCATGTTAAGGCTTCATTTCCTCCCTACGCAGGGTATATGAGCTTATCTTAATCACGAGACAATCACCTCGAAGCAACACCTGGTTATCAGCATAAATTCGACTAACTCACCTACAAATGGCGATATTATACAATATGAATAAGATAGTTATATTAATTTAACACACTAAATATCAGTACCTAAACTTACCAATTAACGAAATTTCGTTACCAATCTAATTGAAAATAAAAATTATTTAAAATAATAAAGCTTACCTTAGCCACATGGAAAGCAAAAGCCATTTAGCAGACATCCAAAACATGGCAAAGTCCAAAGTCAGTAAAACAGGGCAGTCAATTACGGACGAAAACTACCTGACCCTGCAAAAAAAACTCGAACAAAAAGAAAAAGAAACAAAGGTGTTGCTTTCCTTAAGTAATTCTATTGCCTCTATACGCAACAAACTGGATCTTTTTGAAGTCATCGATGAAAAGCTAAAAAAGCTTTTCAGTTTTAATGATTTTGTAATCTGTTTAATCAATGAAGACAAAGAGACACACAGTGCCTTCATTTACAACCAGAAAGAAGATTTCCTCTCAACAGCAGGAATTGCCCCAGAATCATCAAAGAAATATACGTTGGATGATGGAATGTGCCGTGCCATGATCTCTACAGCAAAACCGATCGTTTTTAACGTAGAAGAAGTGTTAACCTGGCCCGATGCACCTGCCTGGCTAAGCTTCTGGCATAATAAAGGCATAAAAGAAATGATTGGTTTAAAAATGGTAGACCGTGCCGAATGTGTAGGTTTTTTCTACCTCTACAGCAAGAATGCGAATTCGATATCCAATATCTATTTTGATTTACTTCAAGGTATCTCCATGCAGATTTCTGTTGCCATCTCCAACATCATTGCGAATGAGAAAATTGAGCGGCAGCTGCAAGAAATCAATATTTACAAACAAAAATTAGAAGACGAAAAAAGCTACCTGCTTGATGAAATTAAACATCAACATAATCACTCGGAAATCATTGGCCAGAGTGAGTCGTTAAAAGCAGTTTTTCACCTCATCGACCATGTTGCAGCATCAGACAGTACGGTGCTGATCCTTGGAGAAACCGGCACCGGAAAAGAATTAATTGCACGGGCCATTCATAATGCATCCCCGAGGCAAAACCAACTAATGGTAAAAATTAATTGCGCTACCTTGCCACCCAGCCTGGCAGAAAGTGAACTTTTCGGTCATGAGAAAGGCAGTTTTACCGGCGCAACCGAACGCCGGATTGGCAAATTCGAACTGGCACATCAGGGAACGCTTTTCTTGGATGAAATTGGTGAGTTATCCTTAGACCTTCAGGTTAAGCTGTTACGGGCATTACAGGAGAAAGAAATTGAGCGCATCGGTGGTAAAACCGTTATCAAAACCAACGTCAGGATCATTGCCGCCACAAATAGAAACCTGCTAAAAGAGATAGAAAAGGGAAATTTCAGAAGTGATCTTTATTACCGGCTCAATGTTTTTCCGATTACACTACCCCCGTTAAGGTCACGTTTGGAAGATATCCCCTATTTAGCTGGCCATTTTATTGAGCGCATTGCGAAGAAAACAGGCAAGGCGGTAGAAGCGATTTCAAAAAGCGCACTAAATAAATTAATGGCGTATACCTGGCCTGGGAACATCAGAGAGCTGGAGCATCTAATTGAGCGGAGCATTCTACTTAACCAGGGGAACATTCTTAAGGAAATCCACTTACCAAAAATCGACCGTACGGAATCAATAAACCAAGGGATTGAAGTTAAAATTAAGACCATCCAGGAAAACGAAAGGGATCATATCCTTTCTATATTAAAACGCTGTAATGGCAAAATATCGGGAGTTGGAGGGGCTGCTGCAGTATTGAATATTCCAGCAACAACGCTGAATTCGAAAATGAAAAAATTCAAGATTAAAAGGGAACATATTTTTAATAAATAAAAGATCAGCATGATGGTAGGCCCTACACTTCCAGACCTTTATAAATCACACTACATCAGGCGGTTGATCACCTGCGTTTCCTTTATGGTTTTCTGCCTCATTATCTTTAGTACCCAAAACAGTGTGGCAAGAAATCGGGAGGAAAATATCAATGGCGAAGATTCGCTTCAAAACTTGAGTTTGCTTCTATACAAATCAAAAGCAGATACAAACCGTGTTAACTACCTGATTAAAATCGCCAATCACTTTATTAAACAACAGGGAAACCAAAAAGAAAACTTAGCCAAGGCACTCCCCTGTCTAGATAAAGCGCTAGTGCTCAGCAATAAGCTTAAATCGCCTTACTGGGAGTTTAAGACACTTATTGTATATGCCAGGTTTTATAACAAAAAGAAAATGCGAGTACAACAAGCTGCAACCTATGAAAAGGCGATTTCAATTGCCAAAAATATGGACAATAAGCACCTTGAAGCAAGCGCATGGACCGCTTACTTTTTCAACATACCCGATACTGTAGCAGATTACAGAAACAAATCGTTCTACAATCGGGCAGCCAATGCACATGCCATCTATAAAGAAATCGGCAAATCATTTGACGAAAAACACCGCGAGGCTATCCTCTTAAAAATCATGGCTGATTTCCACCTGGAGGAAGAAAAATTCGATCTGGCGATAACAGAGCTCAATGAGGTAATCGCACTCGATAAGAAATACAAACTTCCAGGTTTACCTTCAGCTTACGATCTTCTTTCTGCAGTTTACCAACAAAAAGGTGAGCTCAGTAAGGCTTTAAACATGGCATTGCAAAGTGTAAAAACTGCGCAAATTAATCACGAAGAGGTGCTCGACACTTATCGAAACCGTGTTGGTGCAGCCTATGAAGCTATGGGCAAGCCGAAAGAAAGTATAAAATGGTATACAAAAACACTCCATACGCCAGACAAAACTGATCCTTTCCGCTTTATACCAGCTTACATGCTGGCTACGCAAATGATCAAATTAGGGCAGGCTGATAAAGCCCTATCGCTGTTAAAAAAAACCTGGACAGAGGTACCTGATAAAGCAAGATTTGATTATTTCATCTATCTCGGTTACGGAGAAAGTTATACCGCTTTAAAAAACTATAAACTCGCAGACTACTATTTTAAAATTTTGCTAAAACAAGCCGATAGTGAGATCCTATCTAATCCGTTTAAAACGTCACTTTTTTTCTCCATCAGCGAGTTCTATTTTGCGCAGAAAAAGTACGACCTGGCGTTACAGTATGCCGAAAAGGCAAGGGTGAATCAAATCGGGATGACTTTGCCCCGGCAAATCAGGCTAAACGAAATCTTATACAAAATAAATTTAGCTACGAGCAAGCCAGCGGAGGCTATTGTTCATTTTCAAAATTACCATGCACTACGGGATTCCATGCTTAGTCAGGAAAATTTAAGCACCATAGAGCGACTTCAAATAGAATTTCAAGCTTCTCAAAAAGAAAATGAAAATGAAATCCTGAGAAAGAAATCGCAGCTGCAAAGTCAGGAACTTAATCGAATCCAGCTCATCAAAAATTTCACGTTTGGCGGCTTGGTTTTCCTATCTATCGTGTTGCTTTTATTGTATGGCAGGTTTAGGTTGAAGAAAAAACTACATGAGGCCTTAGCCATAAAAAAGGCTGATATTGATATTGCTTATGCAGCACTGGAAGTAAATATTCAACAAAAAAATAACCTGATAGAAGAAAAGGAAAGTCTGATTAAGGAAGTGCATCATCGCGTAAAGAACAACCTTCAGTTAACCATGAGTTTGCTGAATAGCCAAAGCTATTATCTGGAAGATCAATCGGCAATTGAAGCCATAAAGGAAAGTCAGCATCGGTTAAAAAGCATTGCCCTGATTCACCAGAAACTCTATCAAACTGAAAATGTTGCCACAATAAACATACAGCCATATATTGTAGAATTGGTTGAATATTTAAAAGAAAGTTTAAGTGATGAGAAGCGGATAAACTTTGATCTGGATATTTTGAATCTCGAACTTGATATCTCGAAAGCCGTTCCTCTTGGTCTGATCCTTAACGAAGCAATTACCAATATCTTTAAATATGCTTTTCCGGATCGGCACGAAGGCAGGATTGAAATCAGCCTGAAAGAACAGCAGGTAGATCAATTTAACTTATTAATCAAAGACAACGGCGTCGGCTTTCCTCCGGATTTTGATTATGAGCAGAGTAAAACACTTGGACTGATTTTAATGAAAGGTCTGAGTAACCAAATTGATGGAGATTTTAAAATGGAGAGTAAAAATGGCGTTTCGGTAAGCCTTACTTTTTCAGGATTAAACGATTCAGTAGTAGAAGAAAATGATTAAGCAGCAATAATGAGCGAAAATATTTTAATTGTTGAAGATGAATTTATTGTTGCACACGATTTGCAAATGATTTTGCAAAAAGCGGGTTACAAGGTTGTCGGAATTGCCGATTCTGTTAAAAATGCGCAAACTTTGCTTGAAAAGAACAAGGTTGATCTGGTGCTTTTAGATATTTACTTAAAAGGCCGGCTCACCGGAATCGACCTGGCGCACGACTTGATGAAAAGACAGATTCCTTTCATTTACATCTCTGCCAACTCAAATGAAAAGGTGCTTGAAGCCGCAAAAGCTACCCTACCGTTCGGTTTTATTGTGAAGCCCTACCGCGAACGTGATGTGCTGTTGAGCATCGATATTGCGAGGTATCGGAAAGAGAACAGCAATAACATGAAGATCAGCAGCGCGCTGTTTATGCAAGATTTTATTGTAGACATTTCCATGAAATCGCTAACCTGGCAGAAAAAAACCCTGGCCATTGCCAGCGCCTTCCAGCCATATATTCCGTTTGATTTTATTGCACTATCAGGCATCGGCAAAAATGGAAACCGTTATGGTGAGATCGGGATAACAAGAAAACATTTCGATCAGTACGACTTGTTCACAGTCAACGACTTTTTGAAAGAAACCGGGTTAGAAATCAAAAGATACAATGAACTAAATCAGCTTCTGCCCGAAACCACTGCAGATGCCGTATACATTGGTGGCGACTTTGAAACTGTTAAAAGTATTGCCCCAATGAAAAAGCTGATGGCAGATACCTATCACCTCTATGCCAATCTGGTAAAAACATTCCACCTTGAAAATGGAGATAAAATCAGCTTTTCGTTTTACAGCCGGACAGAAAACATTTACCAGCAGGCCCATATGGAATTGCTTGATTTTTTAGCGGGCACACTGGAAAAAAAGCTAACGCATATTATTGACCTGGAGCATGTAGGTGCTGAATCTGACAACAGGAAAAACAAGGTAACCAGTGAAAGTAATCGCCTTGCAACAAACGATTTCGAAAACATTATAGGTAAAAGTACTGCCTTACTAAGCGTTTTGGATAAGATTAAAATTGTGGCACCAACTGATACCTCCGTTTTAATTACAGGAGAAAGTGGCACTGGTAAAGAAGAAATCGCTAAAAGCTTGCACAGATTGTCTCACCGAAATAAGAAACCTATGGTGGCGGTAAATTGTGCGGCTCTACCTGCCGATTTAATTGAATCGATATTATTTGGTCATGAAAAGGGTTCGTTTACCGGAGCCATTAACGCCAGAACAGGCAAATTTGAAGAAGCCAATGGCGGTACTATTTTTCTCGATGAAATAGGTGAAATGCCTTTCGATCTTCAGGCTAAACTGCTTAGGGCACTGCAAGAGAAAGAAATTGAACGCATCGGGGGCAAGCAGCCAATCCCTGTCGATTTACGAATTATTGCAGCCACTAACCTCAGTTTAGAGAAAGAAATCGCTAAAGGCCGGTTCAGGCTCGACCTCTTCTACCGCCTGAATGTATTTCCGATTCATGTTCCATCACTTTGTAAAAGGAAAATTGATATTCCTCTATTGACAGAATACTTTGTAAACAAGCATGCCAAGGCACTTGGTAAGAATATCCCCATTGTTTCAGCTGCTTTTATAGATCGATTGATGCAGTACGATTGGCCTGGCAATATCAGGGAATTGGAACATGTTATTTTAAGGAATATACTGTTATCTTCTGACGGCAAACTAGATGAAAAACAACTTCAGCTTGAAGTTCCAAATGAAACGCATATTGATCAGGAAGGCATAAAAACCATTAGTGACAACGAGCGAGACCATATTATAAGGGTTTTAGAATTGTGTAAAGGGAGGGTTGCAGGTAGCGGTGGCGCAGCGGAGTTATTAGGCATCCCGACAACTACCTTAAACTCTAAAATTAAAAAATTAGATATAAAACGATAGTGATATTTGGTAAATCAACGATATATCATCAAGTTTTAAAACCAAAAGCAAAATAAAATACTGATAATAAGCAGTTTAAAAATTGGTATTTTTCTTGAACTATTGGATTTGCTTCAACCTACGCAAATCGTTTGTAAGGTACTGATGGATTTTCCCAGGAGCATCAGTAGCTATAAATGTTGTTTGCCGGTTTTTAGATCATGCTGGGTTAAATAAAAATGAAACAGAAAATTTTAATTGTTGAGGATGAATTTATTATAGCGAACGATCTCCGGATGATGCTGGAAAAAGCTGGCTATAAAGTATGTGGAATTGCCCCATCGGTAATAAAGGCGGTGGAACTCATTAAAAATAAAGAACCTGATTGGATTTTGCTGGATATCTTTCTGCAAGGTGATAAAACAGGAATTGATTTAGCCGCACACTTAACCGAAATGAAGATCCCTTTCATTTACATTTCTGCAAATACCAACCAAGCAATTCTGGAAGCTGCAAAAGCTACTTTACCTTATGGTTTCCTGGTTAAGCCCTTTCGGGAAAAAGACTTATTGGTGATGCTTGACATTGCCCGCTACAGACATGAGCAAAATTTAATTTACAATCAACAACAGGAGCCCTCCGTATACAAACAAATTGAACACATTGCAGAAAAAAAGGAACCAATTACAGAACGTTTAAAACAGGTAGGCAATGTGCTACACCCTGTTTTGCCTTTCAATTTAATGTGGATTTCAAAATCTTCTCCCCGCTCTTCTACAAAAGACATCTATATTACCCATTCTCCCGACGGGAAATTGAAAGTATCAAATACGGAAAACTTGTTAAAAGAAACCCGTATCTCCACACGTGATTTTAAAGCATGGAACGCCTCTAACTTCAATCACCAGAGCAAATTTACTTTTAATGGTTACGATTTCCGGAAGTTAAGGATGGAAAACCAGTGGATACAAGTGCTTTCTGACCAGTTTCAACTTGGATCCGCACTGCTAACGGAAGTGGAAAGAGACGGAGAATTATTTCAGTTTATTTTCTTTCATCACGATAGTAACTTGTATACGCCAGTGCATATCGGTTTGATTAATCAACTCAATAACAGCCTCGAACTGGTGTTAGATCAAATCATTTTCGGCCAGGAAGTACAGGTGGAAACACCTGTCAATCAGCAAAAATCTGCAGAAGCAGCCATCATTCAACCTGAAAAGCCAGCTGTGCAAAAAGATTTTAACGGAATTATTGGCGGAAGTAATCTGCTTCAAACTGCTTTTAAGAAGCTTGAGCTGGTGGCGCCTGATGACACATCTGTACTTATTTTGGGTGAAAGTGGTACCGGGAAAGAGAGAATTGCGCAAACTATTCATAAATTATCACCCCGAAAAAACAAACCACTGGTTACCGTAAACTGCGCGGCATTACCTTTAACGTTAATTGAATCAGAATTATTCGGCCACGAGAAAGGTGCTTTCACGGGTGCGAATGATAAACGGATTGGCAAATTTGAACAGGCCGATGGTGGATCTATCTTTCTTGATGAAATCGGCGAACTTCCTTTAGAAGCTCAGGTGAAGCTGTTGAGAGTACTACAGGAAAAGGAAATTGAACGATTGGGTGGAAATTACACCAAAAAAATCAATGTTAGAATTATTACCGCAACCAATAGAAACCTTGAGAAGGAAGTGGCAGAAGGTAGATTTCGCTTGGATTTGTATTATCGATTGAATGTTTTCCCAATAGAATTACCCGCATTGAGACAGCGGAAAGAAGATATTCCTGGTTTAGTGGAACATTTTATTGATAAATATCGTAAAAAAGGATCATCAAAAGTCACTGGAATTTCAAGCGATGCTTTAAACGAGTTACAGGACTATGATTGGCCCGGAAATATCAGGGAACTAGAACACCTGATTGAGAGGACGATGCTGTTGACCGAAGGCGAAACCATCACTCAACTAGATCTTCCACAGGCCCCTCCCATGAGTGGATTTACCGACGCTGATCAATTAAAAATTAAGACCATGGAAGAGATGGAACGGGCTCATATTTTAAGAATCCTGAAAATCTGTAAAGGAAAAATCTTTGGGCCCGGTGGCGCAGCCGAAGTTTTAAATATTCCATCCACAACTTTAAATTCGAAGATCAAAAAACTAGGAATTAAGTTCGAGTTTGTAAAGTAAGATTTTTAATGCGTTGATCGGAAAAAATCAAGAATAAATTTTATTCAATTGATGAAGCAACCCAACTATCTTAGCAGATGCCATCGTAAATTAACGAAATACAGCAATTGAATTTCTATTAAAAAATATTTAAATACCTATAAAACAACAGATTAACATAACGGCTTGCAAATTGCAATAGTAGATAAATCAAAACATTCCCAGCCAGGTGTTCACTTTCGCTTAAATTAACTTAAGCGACAGCATTCACCGAATCTGGTTTAAATAAATAATATTCATCAAATTAAAAAAGCTATGAGTACGATTAAAGTAAAAGACGGAACAGAGATTTACTACAAAGATTGGGGAACAGGACAACCAATCGTTTTTCATCATGGATGGCCATTATCTGGTGATGATTGGGATACACAAATGATGTTTTTCTTGCAACAAGGCTACCGTGTAATTGCACATGATCGCCGCGGACACGGCCGTTCTGGTCAAAGTGCAAATGGTAATGATATGGATACCTATGTAGCTGATGTTGCTGAATTAACCGCAGCATTGGATTTAAAAGACGCTATTCACATTGGTCACTCCACAGGTGGTGGTGAAGCCATTCGGTATACCGCTAAACATGGCAAAGACCGTGTAGCTAAAGTGGTGTTGATAAGTGCTGTAACACCGATTATGATTCAAAACGAAAGCAATCCTGAAGGTGTACCTTTATCTGTATTTGATGAAATTCGGCAGGGAACTGGTTTTACCAAAGCACAGTACTTTTACGACTTTCCGGTTGCATTTTACGGTTGGAACCGTGAAGGGAAAGAAGTGCAGGAAGGAATTAAACACAACTGGTGGCGTCAGGGCATGATGGGGTCAGTTTTAGCACACTATGAAGGCATCAAAGCCTTTTCAGAATCTGATTTTACTGAAGATTTAAAAAGTGTGGAGATCCCGGTATTGGTACTACATGGCGAGGATGATCAGATTGTTCCTTACGGACAAGCGCCAAGAGCTGCTGATTTATTGCCTAATGGAAAATTAATTTCCTATCCAGGTTTCCCTCATGGCATGCCAACGACAGAAGCTGATACCATTAATAAAGACATTCTGGAATTTATTAAATCCTAATAACGCTCATTTCTCCATTTTAAAGGCGATCAATCTTCATTTGGTCGCCTTTTATAAACTTACCAGCGTTAACCCATAAACAGGGCTCCAACTTTAGCACATTTTGCTCCGAACGCCGCCCCTAATTCCCATCAGGTTTTACCAAACTGCTACGCGGACTTTCCGGCCATTTCCAAACAGATGGATCATCTGGCTTGGACGGATTAAAAGCAGGCAAATCATCTACTAAATATTTGGCTAAACCCAATTTCTGATCTTTAATACCCAAAATTACACATTGTGCAATTTCATAAGCGCCATAGGGATTAAAATGCGTATTGTCAGCAAGTGGCTTATCCTGTCCTGGATAGCTGTTAGCAGGATAATGAACCAATGCTTTTTTAGATTGTTCTTCACCCAAAGCGTTAAATAATCGAGTAGTCATGGCGTTTAGGTCAATCAAAGCTACGTTTTCAGCTTTTGCAACCTTCCTCGCCGCATCGGGAAAATCGCCGAGCGTATTTTGAATTCTACCCGTAGAATCAAAAGATCTCCTGCTGGTTGAAGTAACGATCACCGGGATGCCGCCTTTCTTTTTAGCTTCAGAAATAAACGTTTTCAAACGCTCGGTGTACGATTTATAAGCACCATCATTTGGCCCTTTGTCTTTTTGATCGTTATGTCCGAATTCCACAAAAAGATAATCACCAGGTTTCATCACACTCAAAACCTTTGCTAACCGTTTACTTCCGGCAAAAGAGCCAAGTGTTAAGCCAGATTCCGCATGGTTCGCAATCACAACGCCTGGTTTAAAAAACCGTGGAATCATTTGCCCCCATGATGCCCATGGTTCATCTTCCTGATTAACAACAGTAGAATTGCCCGCTAAAAATAGGGTAATCTGATCTGCTATTTTTTTAATTTCCAGCGCGGCCAGAACAGTTTTCCCATCAAATTCCAGGGTAAGCTTATCATCCCAGTCCAATTTGGTTAGTTCCCGAGGTTTTAGCGAAACCATTTGCCCACCAGAGATATTTCTATCCTTAATATTTACAATGAAGGTTTTCGTTACAAACTGCCCGGCTTTTGTATTTATATTTTCAAGCATTAATCTCCGCGATTCTGCTTTAACGGTAGTAGACGTTGGTACTTTTTCATCGCCTAAAGTAACCTTAACTTCGTAATTACCTTCTGGAACGGCAACTGAAAAATAAAATGGCTTTTCACTTTTTACGCCATCCGTTGTGAGGATATTTTTTCCATTGTGGCTTAACCCTTCCACTTTCGAGTCGAAGTCGAAACCGTATTTTTTTTCATCATTAAACTGAGCGCCAGGCAGAATTTTAATGTAGCCTTTGGCTGTTTTACCGGTACGAAAGTCAAATTTATAGCTGGTTTGTTGCGCAATTAATACAGTAGAGAAAAGCAGCAAACAGGCACTTAATAAAAAAATCTTTTTATAATTCATTTTGGGTTAGTTATGATTTTGAACAAATTATGCTTATCGGAAATATTTCCTCCTGATTGCCTTCTTTGGTACCAAAACCAAGAATAGAAAAACACTGAGTTTGAAACAAACTGGAATAGCTAACCGGCGACATTTTAAATGGCGTTACTGATTGTATCTGCTGAATGCCAATTTGCAATCCTTGTCCAGCAAAAGACCATCCAAATAATCCAAAAATGATCAGGAACAAGATTTTTTTTCTCATAATTGATGGTTCGCAGAATAGCGAATGGAAACAAATAATACCTGGTTAAAGCTATTCTTAAACGATATAGCAATCAAATATGCACAAAGTATTTTTCTAAGCCGTCCTGTAGTTACCCGTTCCTAGGCGGTATGAGCAGTAGCATTAAGATCTGCTCACCTAAATGTCGCCTTTCGATTCTAAACTTAAAAAGCGAAATACATTAGAGCATATTGATAATGCTGTGATAGAATTTACTGGTGGCAGGTAACTGATTTTGAGCAGATGCATTTAATGCAAACTTTACTTTATGAACCTTTCGCCGACTAAGATTAAGCTGTGCATAAGGTATGAAGATGAAAGGTGTAGCAGCTGTGATTTTGGGCGCTCCTGCAGGTTGACGACTGGCTGATGAAATTTCTCCATTATCACAGCAGTAAATATTACTGAAACTTTTTAATTCCTTCCCATTCTCCAGATAGAAACACGTATTGACTAATAAATCTATGTTCGCTTTTTCTTGAAGATTAAATCTTGGATAAATTTTCATGCCCTTCTCCTGATTAAAGGTAGCATTATAAACCACCTTCGCCGTAAGCACCTTGCTGTTCTGCTGTGCAAAAAGCTTAACAGATATAAAAAAGAAGAGAAATAAAAATGATAACCTTTTCATTGTGAGGAGATTTGACTCAAAATTAGCTTAGCTAAATGTCAATTCAATCCTTTAAGATCAGTATGCGCAAAAACTGTAACTTAACTTCACACTATGCCACACATTTTGCTCACTATTAGCGAATTTGTATCACATTACGCGCAAACTCACTGTCATCTTGCAAAAAAAAACAGTGGAAAAGAAAAAAGCCCTTCAATCCTGAAAGGGCTTTTTTTAGTTGTCTATCCCTATAAGTAGGAGCCCAAAACTAAATAATCACTTTAATAAATATGGGGTATGAATAAACTGAACAGAAAATAATAGCGATTCATTTTTTAAACCTCCAGTGAATAGGAAACGGAACGCGCATTAAACAACTGTTATTCAACACCTTTAGCGGCCGTTTTAATACTATAAAGCGACTTCGATGCGGTAATAAAAAGTGTATCGCGGTTTGGTCCGCCAAAGCAAATATTTCCGCACCAATCTTCAGGAACATCAATATGGCTAATTTTTTCGCCAGTCGGCTTGTAAATATCAACGCCTTTTCCGGTGATATAAATGTTCCCGTTAGTATCTAAAGTCATTCCATCCGATCCTTGTTTAAAAAGAAGCATCCGATCGCCTAAAGATGCATCTTTATTGATATGATAACGGTAGGTAACATCTGCCTGCCGATCTGCTACATATAGGTATTTTCCATCCGGTGTTCCAACAATTCCATTTGGCCGCACCATCTTATCGGCCACAATTTTCGCTATTTTCTTTCCTTTTGGGAGATAATACACCTTTTCACCATCCAGTTCTGATGCTTTTCTCGTCCAATAATCCCGTTGATAATATGGATCTGTAAAATAAATTCCACCTTTTCCATCAATCCAAAGATCATTCGGACCGTTAACCTTCTTCCCTTCAAAATCTGAAAACAATACCTTGACATTCTTATTCGTATCTATAGACCAGATTTCATTCCGCTCATCAGCGCAAACAATCAGGTTACCTTTCTTATCGAAATAGGTGCCATTTGCCCTTCCGGATTTCTCCATAAATAAGCTCAATTTACCATTGGTACCATACTTCCAGATTTTATCATTTGGCTGATCAGTAAAAAACACGTTTCCCGCCTTATCCACAGAAGCACCTTCCGTAAATTTGAATTGGGAAGAAATCAGCTTCAGGCTATCCTGAATAAAAATTGGCTGTACCGATTGAGAAAATACAGCTGTACTCAAAGCAATGGCTAGTATTGTTAAAGAATATTGTTTCATAGTTATAAATTCAGGATCGCAAAATGGAGATAATTTTTACGCATTACAAGTAAACTTATCCAAGCCGAGCTAAGCATCCCCTGGTGATCACTGGATCAGCTTCCATTCCGGATGTAAGGTTAGATAGGTATTGTTTACCGGTTGATTCATTGGATGAACGGTTAAAGCGATCCCTTTTCTTTTCAGAAATTCAAATCCAATCCCATCCTGCTTAGCATCATAAATAAGAACAGTATCTTTCTCGGCATTAATATAGGAAGCAATTTGTTCCATTGCAGGAAACAGTAGTTTGGTATCACTTATCGTCCTTCCTGTAGAAAATCCATCTTGTGTTTTAAATTGCTCATTTGTAATCCGGATTTGCTTCACCTCCTTCACCCGCATGGAAGTATCGCGATATGCAGAATATATAGCCAGCTCGTTACCTTTTCCAGCTGCTGAATCCTTTTCCTGCCAAATTCCCCAGGCCTTCCCCATTGCAGCATCACCCGCATCTGGTTTACCCAGTAACTTTCCCACTACCTGCATGTCATCACCCAAAGAAATTTCTCCTACTGAACGTCCTGGCACAATCAAAAAACGACTATCCGAAATACGGATGGATTCCTCATCATTCGTTTCAACAGAATCGCTGTTTACCCCAGCTTTACGATTAGACTTACAGGCAATAACGCTAAAGGTTAATGCCAGAATGATAAGTTTTATAGCTTTCATGCCTGTATAACAACGTATTAATTCGTTCTGTTTGAAAAATTGGCTCCCCCCTCAGTTTTAAGCTTTATTTTTTACTTTTACACTTTATGGAAAACAAGACCATTGCCCGCACTTTACGCTTTTTATCGCAGTTAATGGAACTGCACGAAGAGAATCCTTTCAAAATAAAATCGATCGCCAATGCCTACTTTAAAGTAGATAAGTTACCTTTTGCTTTGAAAGAGAAGCCCATCGAAGATATTGATAAAATTGATGGGATTGGAAAGGGCCTGGCCGCGAAGATCATCGAACTGCTAGAAACTGGCGAACTGAAAGAGCTGAACGAGATTATTGCCAGAACGCCTGAAGGTGTAGTGGAAATGCTTGGTATCAAGGGAATTGGCCCGAAAAAGATTTTGATTATCTGGAAAGTGCTCGGCATTGAGAGCATTGGTGAATTGTATTATGCCTGTAACGAGAATCGCCTGATAGAAGCAAAAGGCTTTGGTTTAAAAACACAGGAAGAAATTAAAAATGCCATCGAATTTAACCTTGCCGCGAACGGAAGATTCTTGTACGCACAGGTTGAAGGTTTCGCTAACCGTTTGTTTGCACAAATTTCCGAATGGTTGATCACAATTGATAATCATGCTTCATTAGGCTTTGCAGGTCAGTACCGCCGGGCATGCGAAATTATAGATGAACTGGAATTTGTAATTGGTGCAGAAAACCTGGAAAAGGTACATGAAAATTTAAATGTATTCGAGCCACTGTCGCTGATTGCCGGTGAAGATTCCTTTATTACCACAACAGAAGCGGGCTTAAGGGTAAAAATCTTTGTGGTAGAGAAGGCAGATTTCTACCTGGAATGGTTTAAACAAACCGGTAATACTGAACATGTAAATAATGTACTTCAATTGGCTGGCAATGGACCTTTTGCCAATGAAAATGTAATTTATAGCAGCGCTGGATTGCCTTTCATTGAACCTGAACTACGCGAAGACGTTGAAATTATTGAACGTGCAAAAGCAAATAATTTACCTGTTTTAATTAAAAATGAAGACTTAAAGGGCAGTTTGCACAATCACTCTACCTGGAGTGATGGCGTGCATACCCTCGAACAGATGGCTGTTTACTGTAAAGAGGTGCTGAATCTCGAATACTTCGGTATTTGCGATCACTCTAAAACCGCAGTTTACGCAAAGGGATTAAATGAGCAGCGGGTATTTGGTCAACACCAGGAAATTAATGAATTAAACAAGAAACTTGCTCCTTTTAAAATTTTTAAAGGCATTGAAAGTGACATTCTAAGTGACGGTTCTCTTGATTATGCTGACGATATTTTAAAAACATTTGATTTCGTGGTGGCATCTGTGCACAGCAATTTAAGAATGGATGAAGCCAAAGCCACTACACGCTTATTAAAGGCAATTGAAAATCCACATACCACTATCTTAGGTCATCCAACCGGCAGATTGTTGCTAAGTCGGGCTGGCTATCCAATCGATTATAAAAAAATAATTGACGCCTGTGCGGCGAACGGCGTGGTTATAGAAATTAATGCCAATCCTCTGCGCCTGGATCTGGACTGGCGCTGGCATCGATATGCCTTAGATAAAGGTGTTTTGCTTTCCATCAACCCGGATGCACACCGAACTGATGGCTTTCATGATACACAATTTGGGGTATTAGTAGCTAGAAAGGGCGGCTTGAGCGCTGATAAATGTTTGAATGCATTTTCATTATCAGAAATTACGGAATATTTTGAGAAGAAACGAGGTTAGAACGAGATATGAAAAGGGTTAGAAGGTATGAAAAAAGGTTAGAGGGTTAGAGAAGAGGTTAGAGGGTTAGCGGATTATTAAAGGTAATCGGTGTAATCAATCAATCAGTGAAATCAATCCGAAGGTATTCAATCCGAAAGTAATCTGTGAAATCAATCAATCAGTGAAATCAATCCGAAGGTATTCAACCCGAAGGTATCATTCCGGAGGTTATCTAATCTTTTAATATCTTTGCTCCATGATCAGTGAAATTGCCAACCGCATATTTAATGAAGTAATTACGGATTATCACCAGTTTGATGATATTGACCATCCTATGAAAAACCCCTATGATGCAGAAAGTCTGGAGCATTTGTTCTATTTAAAAAACTGGATTGATACCGCTCAATGGCACATGGAAGACGTTGTCCGTAATCCAACCATTGATCCCGTTGAAGGACTAAGCTGGAAAAGGAGAATCGATGCACAAAACCAGGTACGCACGGATATGGTAGAATTTATCGACGGCTATTTCCTTAATTTATATCGTGGAATTTCGGCCTCGCCTGATGCTAAAATCAATACAGAAAGTCCGGCCTGGGCCATAGACAGGCTGTCGATTCTGGCCCTAAAAATTTACCACATGAATGAAGAGGCGGCCCGTGAAAGTGCGTCAGCCGAACATCGCGAGCAATGCCAAATCAAGCTGAACATTTTATTGTCGCAACGCGAAGATCTTTCAACCAGCATTAATGAGCTTTTAGCTGACATTGAAGCAGGAAAAAAATACATGAAAGTGTATAAGCAGATGAAAATGTACAATGATCCGAGCTTGAATCCGGTTCTCTATAGGAAAGATTAAGGAACAAAGAGTAAGGATTTAAGCAAAAAGCCAATCTTGCTACTTGATACTAACTACTTGATACTAAATACTTAATACTAAAAAGCAAAAAGCCCGGTAAAGCGCCCAATCTTGATACTTGATACTAAGTACTCGATACTAAATACTCACAGTAAAGCCCAGCCTTGATACTCGATACTAAGTACTCGATACTAAATACCAAATACTCACAATAAAGCCCAATGCAAACCAAAAATAAAATTATCGTTTTACGTTTTTCGGCAATGGGCGATGTGGCAATGGTGGCATCTGTTTTAAAAGAATTTGCTGCGCAAAACATAGACGCTGAGATTGTGATGGTAAGTCGTGAAGCATTTAAACCTTTCTTTGACAATATTCCGAATTTAGTCTTTCATGCAATTCAGCCAAAAACCCTTCATAATGGAGTTTTTGGTCTATTTAAACTCTACCGGGAACTTCGTCACTATAAGCCAACCAGCCTTGCAGATTTGCACGACAATTTACGAAGTCGTTTGCTTGCAACTTTTTTCCGATTCACAGGAATGCCAATTGGGAGAATAGATAAAGGAAGAGCTGAAAAAAAAGCTTTAACCCGTCCGGAAAACAAGGTTTTCAAACCCCTCCGTTCAACAGTTGAGCGTTATGCAGATGTGTTTCGGAAACTGGGTTTTACCCTTCAGTTGAGTCACCAGTTAAAACGAAACCTTCAGCCATTACCGGAAAAAGCAAAGATATTCTTCAACAATCCTTCAGTAAAAAAGATAGGCATATCCCCTTTTGCGCAGCACATTTACAAAGTTTATCCTTTGGCAAAAATGGAACGGGTAATTGCGCTGTTAAGTTCCCTTGGTTACGAACTTTTTATTTTCGGTGGCGGAAAGGCCGAACAAGACACCGCAGAAACCTGGGCAAACACCCATGCCAACATCCACAACTTGATCGGTAATTTCAACCTTACAGAAGAATTGTCCATCATTTCCAATCTCGATCTGATGCTCAGCATGGATTCTTCCGGCATGCACATGGCATCGCTGGTTGGTGTTCCGGTGGTTTCAATCTGGGGACCAACGCATCCTTATGCTGGCTTTTTAGGTTACGGACAATCAGAAAGCAACTGTGTCCAAATAGCACATCCAGCAAGGCCAAATTCTATTTATGGAAACAAACCTTGTACGTGTGGTGTTGACAGTTGCATGGACCTGATTGATCCACAAACAATTGTAGATAAAATTAAAGAAAACTTAAATGGCTAAGCAGTTACTATTGGTTCGACACGGAAAATCTGACTGGGGAAATTTGGATTTAAAAGATTTCGACCGGCCGCTGAACAAACGTGGCAAAGAAAACGCACCTGAAATGGCTGAACGTTTACTCAGTAAAGGCTTTAAGTTCGACTTAATTGTGAGCAGCCCGGCTAAACGTGCAAAAACCACTGCCAAATATTTCGCCGAAGCTTACCATACAAGCGAGATTCAATTCGAGGAATCCATTTATGAGGCGAGCGCTACAACATTACTCCAAGTAATTAACAAGTTGGATGACAGTGCCAATACTGTTATGATGTTTGGCCATAATCCAGGATTTACCGATCTTGCAAATGAATTGAGCCACGCCGATCTCTATAATATTCCAACTGCTGGTATGGTGCTGATTTCTTTCCCATTCAATTCCTGGTCGATGGTAAGTAAAGGAACAGGAGAATTGGTGTTCTTCGACTATCCAAAAAATAGTGATGAAATGTAGCTTCTGCAGATGATTTTTCCACCGATCATTCCTAAGTGTAATTTATTTAATAAAATCAATCTAGCGATCTGATTTGACTGAATGCTAGATTAATAATAAATAGCTATGGAAACTTAGTGAAGAATCTCCGGCTCCTACATGCTCAAACTAATACGCCATATAATTTACTTTTTAATTATGCGTAATAACGGTTGCCATTACTGGTTGACCACCACCTACCAGCCCGTTAATGTAAATCGTATAAATCTTACCAGCTGCGAAACTGAAATTACTGAGCAAATTATCAGTCAATGGAATGGTTGCTTTGGTAACCGCATCTTTAACCAATAGGTTGATATTACTGCCAGCGTTAATTTCTTTAAAAGGCCCAAGTGTTTTCCAGCTGAGCCCATCAATAACCAAGGGTGCTTTTCCCGCGGTATAATTGATCACCGTCTGATCGCCAAAATTCCCATAACTTACAGCACTAAAAATTGGTTCGCCAGTGGCATAAGCAAGGTCAACTTTGGGCGCATCCGCAGAAAAATTAGCAAATCTAATCTTTGCCCGTCCAGATGCAGGCAGGCTCAAGTCATCATAAACCAAAATTAAGCTGTCAATGTTATTGGGATTAAGCGTACTTACTGATCGCTTTTTAACCGAAAATAAGCTGTGTGCAAAATCGGCAATTGGACCATTTGGACTAGCAAATGAGGCCGAATTCGTTTCCTGGATAAAGTTCGCACTTCCTCCAAACGTGTATGAAGCTTTATAAAACGTCTCCGTTCCTTCGGTAAGGTTGAACTGAACCTTGCCATACTGGGTATCCAAATATGGTGATGCAGTATTTCCGGGTAAGGCTGTTGTCGTAACTTTTCTGGTGAAATCCCAGAAATTTACTGGAATGGCAGATTGCCGTGCGTTGATAAATTTTACTTTTGCGCTCAACACAGGTCGATCGCCTGCATCGATATTGAGGTAATCGGTTTTCTCACAAGAAACTAATAGTATTACTGCGAAACCTAAAAACAGGATGGGAAACTTGAAAATACTCATGTGTTTATATTGAAATGATAGATCTTTTATTACTTGAAATTGGCAGCTAATCGAATAAAAGGCTGAATTCCTGTACTTGTACCAGATTGTGCAGCACTTGGACTAGGCGTTCTGGTGATGTTGCTCCCCGGTGCAGGTATTGAATAATCGCCCAGCACATTAAATAAATTGTTTACGCCAACTGTGGCATTTAAAATCGGTGTTAGCTGATAACCCAGAGAGAAATCAGTAATCCAAATCGGACTAAAAGCCTGATAATAGTAATCTGGTTTAGGGAAATTAGCATTTAACTGGCTCGCTGCTGTTACAGATCCGAAGTAAACGCTCCGTAAAAGAAAATTAAATTTATTTAGATGATAGGTTCCCTGTAACGTTACTTTTGTTCTAGGAATACTTTCAGTAACCCTGTTTTGTTCACTTTCATCAAAGATAATATATCGATATGCTTCAAGCCCTTTAGGGGTATTGACTTGGGTAAGCGTTGTTTTTTGGAGGTTTGCCCCGGCGAGGAAAGCGATATTGCTACCATTTGGAAGCAAAAATCTATAGCTTCCGGTGAATTCAACCCCCTTAGTCCTGGTGCTAAATGAATTGTAAAAGAACTTTGCCTGCACGGTACCTGTTTGTACAAAAAGCGCCCGAACGTCTGACGGGAGGTTGGTATCTGTCGCTGAGAATCGCCCGGTATTGCCTACCCTGTCCCGGATATCAACCTGATAAGCATCTATTGTAATTTCTACATTTTGAATCGGCTGGGAGGTGATCCCTGCTGAATAGCCTTCAGATTTTTCTGGCTGCAGGGCAGGAATCCCTAAAACTTTTGTAGCGGGATTAACATTATTAGCCGTTACCTGATCGATTGCTACCCCATTTTGAAATGTAGTGGAAGTTTCAGTGTAATAGAACTGAGCCAAATCAGGTGCCCTGAACCCCGTGTTGTAACCTCCCCTTACGGCCAGCCATTTTGCAAAACCATATCTGGTTGCCGCCTTATAAGTAGTTACGCTACCAAAATCGGAAAAATTTTCTACCCTTAAAGCACCCGAAACCAGCCATTTATCGGTTACATTAAGTTCCACATCTGCATAGGCTGCAGAAATAGAACGCTTAACATTTACCTCATTTGATGGCCGGAAACCAGCATGAATCTGTGAACCAGGTGATAAACCATTTAATGGTGTACTACCTGCATTAATCAAATATGGAATTCCACCTGTTGTATAACCGACAGCATAAATCGGACTCAAATCTGCTTTTGAATAAGACGCTTCCTCTCCGGCAATAATTTGATAAGTTTCTACTCTGTATTGCCCTCCGAAGGCTACATTCAGCCCACGTAAAACCTTATCGAACTTCCTGGAGAAATCTAAGCTTCCGCTATTTTGTGAGGCATTATAACTTCCTGCATTAAAACTTCTTGGAGTTTTTTGTCCGAAACTGGCATTTAATGAATTGCTAATGATGTTATCGAAAGCATTTCGCCCGTAAACATTTGAAACGTCAAAATTCCAGTTACTTACCTTTCCTTTCACGCCGACAGCCAAAGACTGGTCGGTGATGATGTTATCCATAGCCGGCAAAAAACCATCAGGGTAAACAAAGGTATTATTTCTTTCTGTCCACCCCGGAAGGCGATAAACTGCTGTAAACTGCGAATTACGGTGACTGATCCCACCAAATGAATAAATTTCAAAGCCATCTTTTAACGGAATCGCTGCATTGAAAGAAAGCAACCCATCTTTAGATTTGTTTGTTGATCCGCGGGTATCGAAAAAATGGCGGTCAATCCTTCTGTTTGCAATAATTGCATCGTCAATCTCTTTGGTATATATCTGATCAAAACCCCTTGTATTGGCACCACCACCATAGGCCGGACCAATGTATAAACCATCTGCATCCTTACCCGAGGGCAGGGAAACTGCCTGTGTAGCATATTCACCAGTAACATTTAAAAAACCTCTTGCACCGAGCTTAACGCCAATATTTGCATTTGTTCTGGTTGTTAATCCATCTCCTCTTCGGCGCACACTTGCTAAAGTACTTCCTGTAATTTCGCCGGTGTTACTTTTTAACACCACATTAATTACACCAGCAATGGCATCAGAACCATACTGTGCCGCAGCACCATCCCGAAGAATTTCGATGCGATCTATAGCACCCACCGGTATGGCATTAAGATCGTAACCGGTAGCACCATTTCCCAAGCCTCCCCAACTGATGTTGGAGCTTTTATGCCTGCGCTTCCCATTAATTAAAACCAATACCTGATCTACACCAAGGCCTTTAAGTTGCACTGTTGATGTGGCGGAAGCGGCATCGCCTCCACCTGAAACGGAGGAATGAAAGGATGGAGAAACATATTGCAGCAACTGGGTAACGCTGGCTTGAGGAGAGTTTTGTTGAAGCGCTTTAAGATCGATTATATCTACAGGTACGGGCGAGTTTAATTTAGTTCTGTTGGCATTTCTGGAGCCAACAATCTGGAGTTCGTTCAACGTGTTGTCTGCTTCCTCCAGCAAAACATCTATCTTATTTGTAGTGCCAATTTCGATGGAAACCGTGCGATAGCCGATGTAAGAAATTTCCAGGAAACGGCCATTCTTCGTTGATATGTGATATACACCGTCTTTGTCGGTAACGGTTGATCCTTCTAGGCCTTTAATTTTTACAGATACGCCAGGCAATGGTAACTTATCATCAGCAGAGGTGATTGTTCCGGTAATCAGCCGTTGCTGCGCTAAACTTCGAAAAACAGAGAAATTGATCAGGAGAAAGACAAAAAGTAGTTTTATTTTCATTTTTTATATTTTAAAATGGGCATAGCTATCGCCATCCACCCTAGTTTCAGTAGAAATTGAATTGCTAAAGGTTGTGCTACGTTATTTTACTGTAGGCTTTTTAATAAAGCGATCATCAGTAAGGGAAAGAAGAAAAGCTTCCAGATTATTTATTTCGCTATCGGTTAAACCAAGTGGTTTGTTAAGTGAAAGATCTCTGTTTTTACCATTTTTTATCACAGCATCGGGATTGTTATAATAGTTGATCACTTCTTTTAAAGTTTTGAACATCCCATTATGCATATATGGCGCAGTAAGTGCAACATTTCTTAACCCTGGAATTTTGAAATGACCTTTATTTGCTGCCTCACCGGTTACATCGAATCTACCCTGATCTTTTAGATTTTCATCATTAAAAAGGCCAATTCCCTTAAACCGATCTGCCGTAAAGTCTTCGCCCGAATGGCAATTATTGCAGTTTGCTTTCCCTATAAAAAGCATTCTACCCTTTTTAGCGTTTTCCGAAATGGCCTGATCATCACCATTAATATATCTATCGTAAGGGCTATTAGCCGTTTCTAGAGTGCGCTCGAAAGATGCAATGGCAAGCAGTAGATTTTTCTGTGTTGGCGGAGCATTAAAAATTTGTTGAAAAAGTTTCGCATATACAGCATCCTTCTGAAGCCTGTCTATCGCCTCAAGAATTGGCAAATTCATTTCTACAGGATTGATGATTGGTTGAAGTGCCTGGTCTTCCAAAGAAGATGCTCTTCCATCCCAAAACAAACTTGGCCTGCCAGAAAGGTTGGTTACCGATGGAGAATTCCGCGTGCCTTTTTTACCACCCACGCCTGTACTTACCACCGCGCTATCGGCAAAAGCAAATTCCGGATTATGGCAGGAAGCACAACTAATGGTTCTATCTTTTGAAAGTATCGGATCAAAGAATAGCTTTTCACCCAGGCGCTCTTTACTATTAATCACCGTAGGATCATCTGCACCAAAGCCTGCCAACACCAATATAATCAGTGATAGGCTGGAGAAAATCATGATCTTTTTTCTTTGCATGTGGTCTTTATTCAGGTAGTATGAGGTTCGGAGTAAGGGAGAATAGTGTATTCTCCCGCTCAGAAGCAATATAATAAGAGAAGTTTTTTACGTGTTTGCTACCAACTTAATGTTCAGTTCAAAATCATCGTAAATGGTTTTATCGCCAAGGTTTTCGAAAAAGCTTTTCGACCTGAACTTAATATCGTATTTGGTACGGTCTACAATTATTTTTGCATCTGCTATTACTTTGTTGCCTTCCTGTTTTACTTTCGCTGGGAAACTAATTTCGTGAGTGATGCCTTTTATGGTTAAATTTCCCTTAACGGTATAAGCCCCATCTGCCGTTTTTTGTGCAGATGTAATGGTAAAGGTTGATTTACCAAACTTCTCAACGGCAAAGAAATCATCGCCCCTCAAGTGTCCCAATAGTTTTGCATTGGTATCTTTATCTGCGATATCAGTAACAGTAATACTCTTGGTATCCAGTTCAAAACTTCCGCCTTTTAAAACGTTATTATCCAGCAACAAAGATCCTTTGGTTACATTAATGGTTCCTGCATGTTCTCCGGTTACTTTCTTAGCAAGCCAGGTTAATTTACTTTGTTCAGGATTTACCTGATAACTTACTGGCTTGTGAATCGAATGGTTAATTGATGGTTTAGCTTCGGGTTTAATATCATTTACATTTATTAAAGATGAGGTTGCAAGTGCGGCTACAACCACTGCAAGTGTTTTGTATTGTATCATTATTATATCAGTGTTTGGGTTATTTTAAGTTTATTTTCCTTTTGCTTCTGCTGCGAACTCTGCTGCTGTTGGCACTGGCTCAGCAATGAGTTCATCTAGCACTTTATTGAACTTTTTCTCGTAATCGTCATAATATTTGCCCGTTACGGTTCCTGTATATCCGGTGTAAATCTCACGTACCTCACCTTTTCTATCAATGATGATGGTAGTTGGATAAGCAATAAATTTGTTCAAAGCGGGTAATTTATCAGCTACGAGTCTTTTGTCTGCCAAGCCACCGAAAAGGATATCGTATTTGATATTGTACTTATCACGCAACTTTCCAAGCGTATATTTGCCATATTCAAGATCATCTTTCTGCTCAAAACCGATTGCAATAGCTTCCACACCTCTTTTAGCATTTTTATTGAACCATGGAGAAAGGAATATCGTTTGGTCTGTACAATTTGGACACCAGGTTCCAACCAATTCCACAATCACCACTTTGCCTTTATACTTTTCATCAGTTAATGAAACAGGCTTGCCATTAAGGTCGGGAAAGGTAAAAGCAAGTTTTTTTACACCTTCTTTTAATGCGGTAATTTTGTAGGGATCTGGCAGTTCTGCCTTAACATCTTTTACCCCGGTAAACTTTAAATTATCATAAATGCCTTGGGAAATTTCCCCGGATAAGGTGCCATCTGCATTGATTGTACCTTTGTAAATTTTTGGACTTGGTCCACTGAAGCCGGATAGTACAAACTGATTGCCCTGTACGGTACCCTCAAGCTCACGGCTATCGCCGGTAACCTGCAAAATTACACCGGTTAGTTTATTGCCCTGCTGCTTTAGAATGGCTACTTTGTTCGGGACGGCTTCCTTAGAAAAACCTTTAAACTCCCATTTACCACTTAAATCTGCCGTTGGTGCAACATCTTTTCCAGGCTCCACAAACCGATAACTTTTACCCTGTTCTGCAGTAAACGGAAGTGAATTCCCTTTGAGTCCTGGCACCAGGCTTCTATATTCACCAGAGATACGCCCATCGGTTTCTATCTTTGCTACCAAAGCAGCATCATAGGTATTCATTTTTATAAATAAAGAATCCTGACCAAGGTAGCTAATGTGGAAATCATCTCTTCTGGTGCCATTAAGCAGCGTAAAGGTTGCGTGTTCAGCATCTTTTCCTTTTAATTCGAAATTAAACGGCACTTCTGTTTCTGCCACCTTAAATACACCTCGCCAAACCCCCTCTTTAATAAATTTCTTCTCGCGTTTAGGCGCTTCATCGGATGTAGGGCTTGCAATAGCAGAAGTGGCAATTAGCGATGCCAGCGTTAAAAGCTGTATTTTTTGTACGTAATTTTTCATAATTTTCAATTTAGTTTATAGGATGACCTGGGCTGATTTATTTCAATCAGCCCAGACAATAAGGATTCAAAGATTTATTTTCCTTTTAAGGTTGTAGTAGAAGCGAGTTCTGGTACGGGCTCTGCAATAAGCTCATCCAATACCTTATTGAATTTGGTTTCATAATCGTCGAAATATTTACCAGTTACCGTTCCGGTATAGCCGGTGTAAATTTCCCTAACATTGCCTTTTCGATCAATGATGATGGTGGTTGGAAAAGCAATGAATTTATTAAGTGCCTGTAGTTTTTCTGCAACTACTTTTTTATCTGCTATGCCGCCAAACAAAATATCATAAGTGATGTCATATTTATCACGGAGTTTGCCGAGGGTATATTTGGCATATTCCAGGTCATCTTTCTGCTCAAAGCCAATGGCTATAGCTTCTACACCACGCTTCTGATTCTTCTTGAACCATGGAGATAGAAATACCGTTTGGTCGGTACAGTTTGGACACCAGGTTCCGATGGTTTCTATGATGACTACTTTTCCTTTGTACTTATCATCACTCAGAGAAACGGCTTTCCCATTAAGATCAGGAAATGTGAAATCTAATTTCTGGTAACCTTCTTTAAGGAATGTTAATTTGTAGGGATCAGGCAGTTCTGCTTTTTCGTTTCTGGTACCATCAAACTTCAGGTTTTTATAGATCCCGAAACCTTGTTCTCCAGAGATGGTATTGTCATCGTTAATCTTCCCTCTTACAATAAATGGGCTTGGCCCTGTGAAACCAGAGAGTTCGAATTCATCTCCTTGAACAGTCCCCTCGAGTTCACGCGTATCCCCAACAACAGTCATGATTACACCTGTAAGCTTATTTCCGGTTTGTTTTAAAAGTGCAATAGTTGCCGGTGCTGCTTCTTTAGTGTACGTTTTGATCTCCCATTTTCCGGAAATATCATGTTTTGGAGCGATGTCTTTTCCTGGTTCCACGAAACGGTAGTTTTTACCATATTCTGCTATGAAGGGTAATGAATTGCCACGAAAGCCAGGTACAAGACTTCTGTATTCACCTGTCAGTGTTCCATCTGTTTCTATTTTGGCTACCAGAGCAGCATCGTAGGTATTCATTTTCACATAAATCGAATCTTCACCGCGGCGTTCTATATGAAAATCATCACGGCGCGATCCATTAAGAAGGGTCAGTATGGCCGTTTTTGGGTCTCTGCCCTTTAATTCGAAATTAAACGGAACTTTTGATTCGCTAACATTAAATACACCACGCCAGATTCCTTCCTTAGGGAAGGGTTTAACGCCATTTGCCTGTGCTGCTCCACCAAATAAAGTAACAGTAGTTACCACGAAAGCAAATTTTGAGGAAAATCTCATTTTCATAATCATCGTTATTAATTAAAAACACTATTATTTTTAGAGTTTTGTGATAACGGCAAACTCATCGGCGAAAAAATTATCCCATTAAAATGCACTTGGATTGACCATTACATTTTTTTGTGAAAATCCTTAACAGAAACGGTGAGTTTGCTTGTTATCGGTTAATTTATAATCTATTGCTAGATCAGTTTGAGCACTTTTTCCTATGGAAAGTTGCTAGAAGTTCGACGAGGACTGACTCTCCCTTCTTCTGTATAAATCAACTAATTAATGGTGGTGAATTAATTAGAGTAATAACCTAAACTAGTGGTGGTGATTAGTTAGGCGGTTCCTGATACCCCGGCAACTTATTGACTGAAATACATGACCACCATAATATCCTTTCAAAATGCCCCGGGGTACCAGGATATTAAAATAAGAATATATGAAAGAAAACCTAAACAGGTGATCCGTATCTAAGTTTATAATGGGCAGCAACAGCAGTTGTACATATCCGAACAATTTGCCAGAAATTTCAACTGTAGATGTCTGCGGGTTTTCATAGTGAACGTAATTTATTAGTGTACTAGTTGTTATTTTTTGTAAAAGTATAAAGTAAGAACTATTTAAACAAGTAATTCTATAGAAATTATAGACTTTTAGTTTAAAACATTAATAATCAGACATATAAATTTATTTGCACCTAAATTATTCGTGAAATCATTTATTAATTAAAGGTTTTCTTTGGACTTGAAGATCACTGCACCTGTTAGTAGACGCGCTATCAAGCGAAGCAGGAAATTCTAACTGATGAGCGTCGAACCAAATAACTACCTCCCACCTTCACCTATTTTGAAAGATGCTGAGTGAGGTTTAGGAGGGAGATGGGATCTCAAGCCCAACATCCACTCAAATTAAAACCTAAAATCATCGTAGAACATCCTAAATTTCATTATATTTGGGCCTGTATATAAAAACGAAAGTCCGGCAATAGACATTTCGGTGAATTCATAACCTAAACTCTCCTGGTTATTTCATAATTCGTATCGCCGGAATATTTATCCATTAAATTATCTGTACATGAATTTTGATTATAATACTACTCGAAGCCATTTGATTTTATCTGAATATGGCCGGAATGTTCAAAACATGGTGAAATACATTTGTGAATTACCCACCATAGAAGAACGTAATAAATATGCCCAGGCGGTAATTGACCTGATGGGTTTCTTACAACCGCACTTACGCGATGTTGCCGATTTCAAACACAAACTTTGGGATCACTTACATATCATTTCTGGCTATCAGATTGATGTAGATAGTCCATATCCAAAACCGTTAATTGAGAATGCTTATGTTAAGCCAGCGCCTTTAGCCTATCCTCAAAAGCGAATTACCTACAAGCATTATGGTAAAACAGTTGAAGGATTAATTGAAAAAGCAATGGGCGAGCAAGATCCTGAACGTAGAAAAGTAATGGTTCAGGGGATTGCAAATTTCATGAAAATGGCTTATGTAACCTGGAACAAGGATAATGTTTCTGACGAAACGATTATTAAGGATCTGAAATATCTTTCAGGCGGATTGTTATCTCTAGATGAAGGTGTAAATTTAGCTAAGGTTGAATTCAGGGCACCGAATCCACGTCAGAATAACAACAATAATAATAACCGTGGAAGAAGCAATAATACCAACAATAACAACGGTAAAAACCGCCAGAATAATACGAACAACAACAATAACCGCGGAAGAAGCAATAACAACAATAAACCGAAATATTAAGGTGAAAGGCAAAAAGGCAGATGGTAGAAGGTTAAAAAATTAATGGCCAAACTGGGTACAAGGTTATAAAAATTGCTACGAAATACCTAAAATTTGCAGTTGAAATCGATGTCCAATCTGAATACTTGCTATTAACTACAAGATACTTACTACTTGATACTAGATGCTTTATACTCAATACTAGATACTTTATACTAGATACTAGCTACTTTATACTCATTACTAGAAACTCACTACTTGATATTCACTACCAAAAAATATATATGAACGCATTTGAGATCACAGGCGGAATTAAATTAAAAGGCGAAATTACCCCACAAGGTGCCAAAAACGAAGCTTTACAAATTTTATCAGCAGTATTACTAACTGAAGAAAAAGTAACCATTAGTAACATTCCAGATATTAAGGATGTGAACAAGCTTATTGAATTATTAGGCGACCTAGGCGTTGTTGTGGAACGAATCAATAAAGACACTTACACTTTCGAAGCTAAAAATATTGATTTGAACTTCTTCGAATCTGATACTTTCAAAGCCAAAGGTGGTGGTCTTCGTGGTTCAATTATGATTGTTGGTCCGCTTTTAGCTCGCTTCGGTAAAGCAGCGATTCCTAAACCTGGTGGAGATAAAATCGGCCGCAGGAGACTGGACACACACTTCATCGGATTTGAAAAGTTAGGTGCTAAATTTGTGTACGACAGTAAAAAAGCATTTTTCAACGTAGATGCTACCAATTTGCAAGGTGCTTACATCCTGCTTGATGAAGCTTCTGTAACCGGTACAGCAAATATTGTAATGGCTGCTGTTTTAGCTAAAGGAACAACTACCATTTACAATGCAGCTTGCGAACCTTATTTACAGCAGCTTTGTAAAATGCTAAACCGTATGGGTGCAAAAATTTCGGGCATTGGTTCAAACTTATTAACCATTGATGGTGTTACCGTTTTAGGCGGAACTGAACATAGAATGTTGCCAGATATGATTGAAATTGGTTCATTTATTGGCATGGCAGCCATGACAGAATCTGAAATCACCATTAAAGATGTTTGTTATGATGAACTTGGTGTCATCCCGGAAGTGTTTAAAAAATTAGGAATAAAATTGGAGCGCAGAGGCGATGATATTTACGTCCCATCGCAAAAGCACTACGAAATTGACACCTTTATTGATGGTTCAATTTTAACTATCGCAGATTCTCCATGGCCAGGTTTTACGCCAGATTTACTAAGTATCGTTTTGGTGGTGGCAACGCAAGCGAAAGGGAATGTCTTAATTCACCAGAAAATGTTTGAAAGCCGCTTATTCTTCGTGGATAAGTTAATTGACATGGGTGCTCAGATTATCCTTTGCGATCCGCATCGTGCAACAGTGAACGGTATCGACAAAAAATATAAACTTCGAGGAATCAGCATGACTTCTCCTGATATCAGGGCCGGTGTTTCATTGTTAATTGCCGCTTTATCTGCAGAAGGAAAATCTACTATCTATAATATCGAACAGATTGAGCGTGGTTATCAGGATATTGATACACGTCTTCGTGCCTTAGGTGCTCAAATTAAGCGTGTGAACGCTGATGCGCCAAGCCATTAAGAGACTAAAGCTGAAAGACTAAAGTAAAAAGCTGACAGACTAAGAGCAAAGGCTAAAGTAGAAAGCTTAAAGGCTGAAAGAAACTAGAACGCCCGGGTAATATTTTTTACCTGGGCGTTTTGCGTTATTACCCTCGTGTAGTAAAATAAATAAAAGGTACCATTAATATTATACCGATAACCAATGGGATCCAGATTGGCTTAGCTCTATATTTTGTATCCTTACCAATATGTTTATTCCAAAATATTTGGTGCATAATTGTAACACCAATAGCATTAACAATTAGTGATAAACCAGTAGATGAACTTGGAAGGAATTGCCCCAGCAATATAAATGCACCTGTAAACCCTAATCCGAATACAATTGACCAAGCCCATTGCTTTTGCGAATTTTTCAGATTAATGGCCATCAATACAGCGCCAAAAAGCAAAGAAAAAAGAATTGAAAACACATAGATTGCAATTTGAGAATAATACTCTGGAGCATCAGCATCTACAACTATGTTCCTTCTTCTGCCTATTGTACTATTATACTTTGTATTTTCTATTAACCTGATTTTTTCTTCTATTTGTTGATCTATATCTTCAGGTAACTGAATATTCCTTTTTTTCAACTCAATTAAGGCCGTTCTTACCCCTTCCGAGGTGTGTTTATCTACATGTTCTAAATAGTATTTTAATTGACTATCTGTTTTGGTTGATAAGATTTCTTTGAGCGTTGCCATGTTTTTATAAGAAAGGCCGCAAGTTAGTAACTTCCAGCCTTTCTCAAAATTTATTTCCTACTTCCTGTTTTCTATTTCTCTCTTCCCTGTCCTATCCAGAAATTGCATTGATAATATCATATTGCGTAATAATCTCAATTTTACCAGCTTCATCTTCCACTAAAACAGCAGAATTCTCTTTGTTGATTAATGAAGAGATTTTATCAATTGATGTATTTAAATCCACGAATGGGAAAGTAGCGGTCATAATTTCCGCAATTGCAGCCGATTTTAAACCTGGATTTTCAAGCAATGCCGATAAAATATCACTCTCTGCAATTTTACCCACAATCATTCCCTGTTGCGTTACCGGAATTTGAGAAATATTCATCGACTTGATGGTATTAATTGCTTCTAAAACGGATTTTGTTGCATCCAGTGTTACAATTTCAGTTGCTTCTTTTTTAGCTAAAATTGATTTGGCTGTTAGTTTTTCATCTTGTAAGAATCCTCGTTCACGTAACCAATCTTCGTTATACATTTTGCCCATGTATCGGCTTCCATGATCATGAAAAATAACCACCACAATATCTTCAGGCTTTAAATGATCCTTCAACTGGATTAAGCCTCCGATAGCGGCACCGGCAGAATTACCAACAAAAATACCTTCCTTACGGGCGATGTCGCGAGTCATCAGGGCCGCATCTTTATCCGTTACTTTTTCAAATAAATCAATCACATCAAAGTTCACATTGGCCGGTAAAAAATCCTCGCCAATTCCTTCTGTGATGTACGGATAAATTTCATCCTTATCGAAAATTCCTGTCTCCTTATATTTTTTGAAAACTGAACCATAAGTATCAATCCCCCAGATTTTAATGTTTGGGTTTTTTTCCTTCAGGTATTTTCCTGTTCCGGAAATGGTTCCGCCAGTACCAACACCAACTACCAGGTGTGTTATTTTTCCTTCAGTTTGTTCCCAAATCTCCGGACCAGTTTGCTCATAATGTGCTTGAGAATTGGCCAGGTTGTCATACTGATTTGGCTTCCATGAATTGGGCACTTCACGTTCCAGACGAGACGAAACAGAATAATAAGAACGTGGATCTTCTGGCTCAACGTTTGTAGGACAAACAATTACTTCTGCGCCAAACGCACGTAAAGCATCTACTTTTTCTTTTGATTGTTTGTCTGTTGTGGTGAAAATACATTTATAGCCTTTGATGATCGCAGCCATCGCCAAACCCATACCTGTATTTCCTGAGGTTCCCTCAATGATGGTTCCTCCCGGCTTTAGCTTGCCACTTTTCTCAGCATCCTCAATCATCTTCACCGCCATACGGTCTTTTATCGAGTTGCCCGGATTAGTAGTTTCTATTTTGGCTAAAATCGTACCCGGAACGTTTTTCGTTATTGTATTTAATTTAACTAAAGGTGTATTTCCAATAGTTTCTAAAATATTATTGTACCACATGTTACAAAATTAAGCAAAGGCATTAAGTATTTTATAAACAATATTATATTCAAAAGATAATTTTGAAATAATTAATATAAACAAATTTTATTACATAATCTATAAGTATGATGGGCATTATAGATTGATTATTGGGTAAAATCCGATATAGATTGTAGATTCTTCTCTTGAATACGTTAATTTTTAACCTATTTAGAAGCTAAACGCTAAGCCAGCTTATAGACTTTTCCGGGTAAAGAAACAATGATTCCCTGCATCTCTAATGTTAGTATCACAATTGCCAGTTTACTTTGCTGAATGTTCAACTGGATACAAATTTCATCGATGGGAAGCTGACCAGCTTGAAGGCAGTCCACAACTTTTTGCTCGTTGGTTGTTAGGTTAAGTTTTAACGTGGTTTGCGCATTTTTTTTCTTTTCCTTAATGCGATCATCCCAACCAAGGTAATAAATGAGATCATTGGCGTTGTTGATTAACCCGGCACGGTTTGTTTTAATCAGAAAATTACATCCTTCAGAAAAGGCATCATTTGTTCTGCCTGGAAATGCATAAACATCTTTATTGTAAGAGTTTGCAATTTCGGCCGTAATCAGCGCCCCACCCTTTATTGATGCTTCCACCACAATCGTTGCATCAGCAATACCAGCAATAATTCGATTGCGTTGAGGAAAATTCTGGCGATCGGGGTTGGTTAAAGTTGGAAATTCGGAAAGCAAACCACCATTTAAAACCATTTTCTGTGAAACACTTCTATGAATTTGCGGATAAAGCCTGTCTAACCCATGCCCAAGCACACCCACTGTTGGGATATCGTGAGCAATACATTCCTTATGTGCAGTGACGTCAATTCCGTAGGCTAGGCCACTTATAATCAGAACATTATAGGGCGCCAAGACTTCACAAAGCTGTTTACATAGAATTTTGCCATATTCTGTAGCATTCCTTGTACCCACAATACTGATGATGCGTGGATGATTAAGATCGGCCTCACCTTTAAAATAAAGGAGAATTGGTGCATCGAAGCAATTTTTTAATCTCTTTGGATAATTATCGTCAGAAAAAAACAACACTTCTATTCCGTGCTTGTTGATAAATTTCAGCTCTTCTTCCGCCCTGCACAGTGCATCGGTTTTCAAGATTGCATCCACCGTTTTCTCCCCTATCCCCGGAATTTGCAATAATTGTACTTTGCTGGCAGAAAATACCGCTTCAGCACTACCACAGTAAGCCAGTAAATTTTTAGCATGTACCGGACCAATGGATTTTATAAAAGTTAAAGCAATTTTATGGAGCGTGCTCATTCATTTTAGGTTAAGGTGAATAAATGCGGGATGATTTATTTCCTTAAAGATTAACCTAAAATTCGATATCGATCAGGCTTTTAAGTGGAATGTGAACGTTGTTTTTAAGTTGGATGTATTTTTCAGTCACCGCCCACACGGTGGTATCAACTTTTTTAGGGCCGATGGTGGTATTAAAAGTTATCACAGCCTTAGCTTTAAATTCGTTACCAAGTCGCTGAGCCTCATCAAGCTTTATTTTCAGGTTTGTGGTATGGTCTTCTTTCGCATTGATGATATTTAAATATTCTATGTGTTCTTTCGCTATAATCTCTATTGACATAATCTGCTTCTAACTATTTTCTTAAACAAGCTTATTAATTTTTGGGAGAAAAAACAAGCTTAAAGGTGCTTTTAATGTAAATATTTAATAAAAAAAGCCGGCAATAATTATTGCCGGCTGGTAATCAATGATTTTAATATTATTTCAATAAAGGTTTTTGGGTTTCGATCATTCCTTTAAATTCATGATTTAACTTTTCATTTGCCTGATCAATTTGCACGCTGGAAATGCCACTGGTACTGCTAATGGCATTGTCTTTGGTAAAAGATGTGAAACGGCCGGTAGCAGAATAATTAATGGCTTGAGAAAGCAAACTTTCAGCTGGATCGCCAAAGTCTCTGGTTAAATCATCTGCAAGATCTTTATCAACTGTCATACCATCAAAATAATCGCCAAAATCTGCCGAATTTTTAGTCTGGAACTGCGGAATATATAGATCGCTTTTATTGATGTGAATTGCAAAGAAGCCCACCGGTTTGCCATAGGTTTTGCGGCCAATTAACTTTACATCCATCACGGGTTTCAAATTATTAATTAACAATTCGCTGGCTGAAGCGGTACCACCTGTAACCAGGAAATAAACTCTTGTTAAACCATTTAGCGATCCCCTCTTTTTAAAGAACTCCTGGTTACCGGCAGCTGCAATTGGCTTATAGTCATAATCGAACATCGAAAACAAGCTTTTGACACCGCTCGAATTGGTATCATAAAACTTTTGATTCTGAAGTATCGTTGCCTGATGATCTTGCATGGTTTTAGTCCAGTAAGTGGTGTACATCACCTTACCATTCTGTGCAGCAGGTGCTATCAAATTGGTAAATGCTTCAGATGTAGCAACAGACCCGCCACCATTGTAACGTAAGTCTATTATAAGCTCAGTTACACCATCGGTGGTAAACTTGTTGAAAGCAGCATCAAGCAGTGGAAGGGAATTAGTGGTGAAACTATTAAACACAAGATAGCCAACCTTTTTAGTACCAACGGTATAAGTATTGCTAAATAGAATTGGATTAATATTATAAGTTCCTCTTGCCACCACAAAGCTTTGAACCGACTGATCAGGTTTGGTAACGGTTAATGAGATTGTCGGATTACTGCCAAGAATACCATCGTTGACATTATCAATATCTGCCTGGCTGTTTCTCAGCGTAGTGCGCCCATTTATGTTAGAAATAATGTAACCCCTCTTTAATCCGGCAAGTGCAGCAGGCGAATTTGGATAAACATATTTTACCCGAAGAAGATTTCCACTATCATAGTTTGCCGAGAAACCATAATCCCCACTTACTCCACCTAATTGAGTGGCAACTTTGCCATCATCAATAAAAGAATATTTGTCTTTACCACCCGTACTAGGCAATGCCTTTAAAGCTGCCAAAACCTGGTCATTATTGCTGTACCTGCGTGGATTAAAATCATCATATGCAGGCATTCCAATATTCCAGAAATAGGTCTGTTTGGCATAAAGGAAAATTGAATCCCTGGTTAGGAATTCGCGATTGGTTGTGGGTGTTTGCAAGTCATTTTTTTCCGGCACTGAAGCCTGACCGTCTTCCGCCGCAGAATCTTTCTTACAAGAAGTAATTAGTGCTGATGATACAATCAAAAAACCCAGCATGATTTTCTGAGCATTTTCTATTCTAAACATGATTTATTCGTAAATTTTAACCGACTCAATATACGGCAAATTACTTACTTTGGATTGTTCTGCATCAAAATTATTTGCACCAACAACCAGCATTTGTTCAGTTGATAAATTACTACTGACAAGCATGTTCTGAAAAATTTCTGCCTTGGTTTGTTTTAACTCATCTACGAAATAAACGGTAAGGTATTGTTCTAAGCCGTTCCATTCTATTTGCTTGATTTTGTTAAGCTGCTGCAGCGGATCTCCGGAAGTTACGATGAATATTTTAATCCTGTTAACCACCAGTTCCTGAAGAAAGATAAGCATCTTTTGAAAAAGCAATAGTTTTAAGGGCAATCTGGCATTTTGGTGCAGCAGATCAAAATTATACTGATATTTTTGATCGATCTTAAACTTCGCAGCTGTCTTTTCAAACAACCAATCAGAGCCTGTTTGCTCAAATTCTAACTGCAGAAAAGCTAGAATAGGTTGCGCTTCTTTTTGCTCCGCGTATTCTATAAATTGTGCAAACAGGTAATACACCTGTAGCAGGTAATCTTTTTCAGGAAACAGCACGTTATCTAACTCGAAAATGATGGCTTGCTTGTCTTTCAGTAACTCGGGAATTTCCATAAGGCGCTAAACGGTAAAAAGTTTTAGGTCATCATCAGGCGAATTGTAACCGAAAACGCCGCTTAATTCATGATCACGTCTGATAAAAATTTCACCGCCACTCGCGAAAATGCATTCGCCATGAATAAATACCGCGAAGTGCTTAAACGAATTTTGTTCTAATGAAAGGTATGATTGGATGGATTCAGGTTGTGGAGTAAGCACCTGAATTCCGTATTCCCCAAATAAAACTGCAGATTTTGCTAAAGGTTCTATTTCGTAAGTATGTAATGGGATAATACTATCAATGGCTTCGGTAATGCAGAAATTTAAAAGAAGATGTGCAATGCTCTCTTTATTTAAGGCGCCCAGGGTAGCGAAGGCATAATTTTCAGTAATCACGCTGGGCACATCACCATAATCTGCCAGCAAAACAAAATGGCTTGGAAAAGCTTTCATCAGCTTCAATGCCTTTGCATTGTTCCCGCCTGTAATAAGTATTTTCAAGATTTAATAATTGAATGAGTGAATTTTGAATGATTGAATGAACGTCTTTCCTATTTCTTAGAACTGCAAAAACCTTTTTAATCTTACCTATTGTACTATCAAACCATCTTTCATCGTTACTACCCGATCGCTGGTTTTGGCCAGGTGTTCATTATGTGTAACAATGACAAAGGTCTGCTGGAAGTTATCTCTCAAAGTAACAAACAACTGGTGCAAAGCTGATGCATTTTCAGAATCGAGATTTCCAGATGGTTCATCCGCCAGGATGATAGATGGGTTATTAATTAGTGCCCTTGCTATTGCAATTCGCTGCTGCTCGCCGCCAGATAATTGGTTGGGCTTATGATGCGCTCTGTCTTTAAGTCCGAACAAATCTAACAATTCCAAAGCCCTTGTTTCGGCCTGTTTTTTATTCGTTTTAGCAATAAAAGCGGGAATGCAAACATTTTCAATAGCACTAAACTCTGGCAATAAATGGTGAAATTGAAACACAAACCCAATATTCTGATTGCGAAAATTACTCAGCAAATCACCAGAAAGCTTACTAATTACAGATCCTTTCAGTTCTACATGGCCTTCATCAGGCTTATCAAGCGTTCCTAAAATATGCAATAAAGTACTCTTTCCGGCACCAGACGGACCAATAATACTGACGATCTCACCCTTTTGCACCTCGAAATTCACCCCCTTCAGGATTTGCAGATTTCCGTATGATTTTTTTACTCCAGTCGCTTTAAGCATGGTTCAAATTTAATAAAAAAGACAAATTGAAGTGAATAAAGTTTTGAGCTAGAGTTTTGAGTTGGGGGTCTTGAGTCGGGAGTCTTTTAGCGAGGAGCCTAAAGTCCGGAGTTCAGAGTCGGGGGTTTTGAGTCGGGAGTCTTCGGGGCAAAGCGCGAGTTGTAGTCTTTCGTCCTTAGTCTTGCTTGCGTATTTACATTACAATCTACACACTGATTATTAACAACCTAAACCAAGTGACTAACTGGATTATCCGTTCCTATCCTCGACTAAATAACCAATTCCATATCCCGCCCAACTGTTCCATTTCCCATTTTCTATTTCCTAATCCCCATTTCCTTATCTCTATTCCCTAATTCCCATTTCCTTTTCTCTATTTCCTATTCCCTCTCTTCTAATTTCTTTCTTTTTTAAAAAAACTTGCAAATTCAAATTTCTTATTTAACTTTGAAAAACAAAGCACTTTCAAAATGAGCACATCAGAAGAACAATTGAATGCCTTAAAAGACATCAGACAAATGATGGATAGATCGACGAGATTTATTTCTTTAAGCGGCCTGTCTGGCGTTTTTGCAGGCGGTATCGCCCTCATTGGTGCTTATTTCGCACACGGTGAAATTGATAAATTCTTTAGAAAGAGCGGATATGCTTACGGCGTTCAGGGAGAAATTGACCTGGAGTTTAATTTGGTTAAGCTCGGTTTAATCGTCCTTTTCGTGGCATTAGCAGGCGGTGTATTGTTTACCTACAGAAAAAGTCAGCAGAATAATCTTCCCATTTGGGATAAAACATCTAAAGCGCTATTGGTTAATTTAATGACTCCATTAGTAGCTGGCGGCTTGTTCATTATTGCATTACTGATCAATCATCCAAACACTTACAGCATCATTGCCCCTACCTGTTTAATTTTCTACGGTTTGGCGCTAATTAACGCCAGTAAATTTACTTTTAGCGATATCCGTTATTTGGGCTATCTGGAAGTAATCCTTGGCGTTATCTGTATGTTTTATGTAGGTTACGGACTATGGTTCTGGGCATTTGGTTTTGGTGTGCTACATATTATTTACGGGTTGGTGATGTATTTTAAATACGAAAGAGGCGAGTAAGATGAAAAATCCGATAGCAGATTTAAATAAAATTTTTGATAGCAGAATTAGGTTAGGCGTAATGTCTATGCTCGTGGTGAACACTGAAATTGGCTTTAATGATTTGAAACAAATGCTGGAACTTACTGATGGCAATCTGGCGTCGCACCTTAACACGCTGGAGCAAGCTGAATTTATTAAAGTACACAAAGGTTTTATTGGCCGCAAAACCAGCACTACTTACGCCATAACTCCACTCGGTAAACAAGCCTTCAAAGCACATTTAGATGCGTTGGAAAAAATGATCAAGAAACTATAATATTTTTTTTAACCATACACTTTGAAATTCAAAGCACTTTTAAAAAACAAAATATGGAACCACAAATTATCCAGATCGGAAAAAAAGCATCGATTTATTCTGCAGCTATTGGTACGTTTCTATTTCTTGCTTACCTGCTAAGCAAACAAGATTCGTTGATTTCAATAGGTTTGAGTTACATCATGTGTGCTTTTGTGGCTAACACGCTAATCCTGTTGGCATTGATCATCACGCTCTTCACCTACACGCTGCATTGGAAAAAGACAGTTGCCACCATCATTTGTGTATTGCTCAACATTCCGCTAAGCATCTTCTACCTGTCAATCATCATTAAATAATAATTATACATGTTATGAAAAATAAATCGAACCTCTTACTACTGGCCAGCCTATTCGGCGGTTTGCTGTTCAGCTTCTTATTTTGGGAAGAAAGATTAGCCGTTAACCTACTGATCTATAGTGTATATCTTTTAACGGTAACCTATTTAAATCCAGCTGTAACAAAAAGTAGAAAATTCAAATTTTATGGTTTAGCACACTTTTTTGCTGCCATTTTGGTAGTGGTAAACAACAGTGATTTATCCATTGCCTCTTACGACATCAGTCTCTTGGTTTTTATCGGAATCAGTCATCACCAGCAAATTCGAAGTGTTTTTGCAGCGCTCCTGTCAGCAGTTCTCCAATTGATAACAACGCCAGCCAATGCAATTATTAACCTGAGTAAAATAAGTGTAGGCAACTTTAACCTTAAACCCATTTTCAGGGTGTTTAAATACATCTTGATTCCTGTAATCGCTGTGATTTTCTTCACCATGCTTTATTCTGCGGCTAATTCGTTGTTTGCACACTACGTAGAAAAGGCACTCACCAGCGTTTTCAGTTTTTTCGAAAGTCTTCTCCGTTTCTTTTTTAAAGATCTTGATGTTGTACGATTCTTCCACTTCGTTTTTGGATTGATCCTAACCAGTGGTTTATTATTAGCTTTTCATAAAAAACCAATCGAAAATGCAGAACTACAAGCGCATGAAGATTTAATTAGGGTTAGACGAAAAGCAACACAAAAAAGCATATGGTACCTCCTATTGGAAACATTTGCAGGGAGTTTGCTCACCAGAAAAATGGCACTCAAAACTGAATACATCACCGGTATTATTTCATTCGTAGCGCTCAACCTTCTACTCTTACTATTAAATATTATCGATGTCTCAACGCTTTGGTTCGGCTATCAACCATCTGGGAGCCTTTCTGGCGCGCTACATGAAGGTACCAACTCGCTAATCTTCAGCATCATGATGGCGATGGCTATCATCCTGTATTTTTTCCGCGGGAACTTGAATTTTTATCAAAGAAGTAAAACGCTGAAAACACTTGCTTTTGCCTGGATGATTCAAAACGTTATTCTGATCATTTCTGTATTAATCAGGGATGGATATTACATCGAGTTTTACGGCCTCACCCATAAACGGATTGGCGTTTTAGTATTCGCGATGCTTTGTGCCATAGGTCTGGCTACCGTTTATGTAAAAGTAGCAAAACAAAAAACGCTATTTTATCTCTTCAAAATTAATGGTAGCATATGGTTCGCCTTGCTTTTGGCTTTTAGCGTAATTAACTGGGATGTAGCCATTGCAAAATACAATTTATCTAAAAGCGACGAAATTTCATTGGATGCAGATTACCTACTTTCTCTTTCTGATAAAACGTTGCCTGTGCTGGATAAATACCGGTCGAAACTTCACTATACTTCTCCGAAAGTAAGTGATGGAAGAGAGATTGCAAAGCCGGAAACCGCTGACTTCTATAGCAAACAACTTAATGAACGGATTGGCTTTTTTAAAGAACGCTACGAGAAAGAAGGCTGGTTATCATGGAATTTTCAAGATTGGAATGCGGCCAGGTATTTTGGGATTAAAAAATCACCTCATAAATAGTTATAAAATTCTTTAAATTTAATACATCATGATAAATCAACAAACAGGTAACTCATCAAAACTTAGGATCAGGATTATTCTGGTTACCACCGCTTTAATTTTAAGCATCCCATTGATAGCCATGCAGTTTACCAAAGAAGTAAACTGGACACTTTCAGACTTTGTGATAGCAGCAGTGTTATTATTAGGCACAGGCTTAGCAATAGACCTGGTCATCAGGTATGTAAAAACTGGTTTATCGAGAACCATACTTTTAGTGGTAATTCTCTTGCTCCTATTTTTAACATGGGCAGAGCTGGCTGTCGGGATTTTCGGTTCGCCTTTCGCTGGAAGTTAAGCGATTTATTTTTTCTTCTTGAATATTGAATTGGAAGATAGCAGGTATAAGCTTAGGCGCTTATACCTGCTTTCACCATCAAACCAGGTTTAAAGGCTTTTTGATTAAAATTAAAAGTTAGTGAAGAAATTAGGGCTAAGCACCAGGAATAATTCAGCGTTTTAGTAAAATAATCATGCTCGTCATAATTCACTTTTCGCGTATTCACACAAAAGCTTCATTTTCTGCAAAAAAAGGGTAAATACTATTTGTTTAAAGGCTTTAGAATTGTAGCTTTGGGCAAATTTTGTAGCAAATGAATATTCACGAATACCAGGGTAAACAAATATTAAAAAGTTTCG
>Ga0308159_1000635_pt1 | contig 72987 bp, 66 predicted proteins | sample PhyCR1_FD_201040 | JGI IMG/M metagenome (GOLD analysis project Ga0308159, IMG submission 201040) | Phyllosphere microbial communities from UC Gill Tract Community Farm, Albany, California, United States - DLSLC.R1 | ecosystem: Host-associated > Plants > Phyllosphere > Unclassified | place: USA...
CGTGGCAACCAGACTCGTGCAGCCCTGATGATGGGTATCAACCGCGGTACTCTGCGTAAGAAATTGAAAAAATACGGCATGAACTGATACTAGTCAGTTGATGTATTGAAAAAAGGCGCCTCTATCGCGAGATAGGGCGCCTTTTTCTTTGGGTGCACGCTCAGGTGATTCAGGCGTGCACCCTGTTGTGCTGACTATTAGCCGTGACGAACCGGTTCGTGCTTGACGATAACTTCGCGCTTCGGTGCTGGGTGATGCGGCTTGGGATGATGCTTGACCACGTGGTGCACCGGCTTTTTCACGATAACCACACGCTCTTGCGGCTTGTGGTTATTCATCGGGCCTTCGGCGTGGGCGGTTGCCAGTACGGCGTTGCTCGCCAGTACGGAGAAGATCAGGGCTAAAGTCGTTTTTTTCATGGGGATTCCTTGGCGTTAATAGACTGCGATACAGCGTGCAGCATTGAATATCGGCCACAGAATGCAGAACTAACAGCATGAAATATCCTAAAAAAATCGACCTTACGAAAAATTTACACTAACCACTCACGGAGCTTACCTGCTTGAAAACTCTTTTACAGTTAATCGAATGATTATGCCGATTTGTTAACCTTCTATGCAGTTCCAATTTTACAAATGGACATAATAGGTGCGTAAACTTTGCACTATTAGGATGATTCCCCTCTCTGTAAGGATAAGCGACCGTGATATAATCCCTGCCAAGAGTCGAATTCGCCCCGCCAATCGCCTACGGAAAGCCTTTTAGCCCCGCGATGCCCGCCCTTTAATGTAGATATTCGTAAATATTGTCGGAATAAAAAGATTCTGTACAACTTATGCCCGAAACGGGAGTCCGACTATTTGCAAACCAAGCATGTATCGCGATTAAGCTTTGCCCTACGCGTTACGCAAATTCACTCATATTGATGATTGAAATTACATGATCGCTCCAACTCAAAGATTCAAAAAATCATTCCTGCACCCACGCTACTGGTTTACCTGGTTTGGCCTGGGCGTTCTGTTTTTACTGGTCCAGCTGCCCTATCCGGTCCTGTACCGTCTGGGCGTCTGGCTTGGCCGCACTTCCATGCGCTTTCTCAAACGCCGCGTGTCCATTACCCGTCGCAATCTGCAACTGTGCTTTCCCGACATGGACAGCTCGCTGCTCGAAAGCAAGATAGTCAGCAATTTCGAATCCCTCGGCATGGGTCTGCTCGAAACCGGCATGGCCTGGTTCTGGTCCGATGCCCGTGTTAAACGCTGGTTCGACGTCAGCGGTCTCAACAATCTCAAACTTGCCCAGCAGAACAAACAGGGCGTGCTGATTATCGGCGTACACTTCATGTCGCTGGAACTCGGCGGTCGTGCGATGGGCCTGTGTCAGCCGATGATGGCCATGTATCGCCCGCACAACAACAAGGTGATGGAGTTCGTGCAGACCTGGGGCCGTATGCGCTCCAACAAGGCCATGCTCGACCGCAAAGACCTGCGCGGTATGGTGCATGCCCTGAAACGCGGCGAAGCGGTCTGGTTTGCGCCCGATCAGGATTACGGCCCACGCGGCAGCGTTTTCGCCCCGCTGTTTGCCGTCGATCAGGCAGCGACCACCAGCGGCACCTTTATGCTGGCTCGTCTCGCCAAACCTGCGCTGGTTTCCGTTGTACTTGTCCGTAAGCCTAAAGGCGCAGGCTACGAACTGGTGATTCAGCCTGAGTTGAAAGACTATCCCATCGACGACGAGCTTGCGGCCGCCGCCTACATGAATCGCGTCGTCGAAAAAGAGATCATGCGCGCGCCCGATCAATACCTGTGGTTGCATCGCCGGTTCAAGACCCGCCCCGAAGGTGCGCCGTCACTGTATCTCTAAGCGGTAAACGTCCTGTCATTACCCGGCCTCGCGCCGGGTTTTTTATGCCTTCTCTTCCCCCCGCCTCCTGCTGCCCCGGAATGTGCAGAACTGCATCATGATGTGTCGTTATCCTTCTGTATGCCACCTGACATTCACACCATCAATACATTTTCCTACGAAATATTACCGGATGTTATCAACCAGCCATTCGTTGTTTACGCATTAATCAAATATTGGAACATTGCGCACCATTTTGCAGCAAAGCCATTTACAACGCCCCAATTTAGGTCAATAAATCTCCTTGTCGGTATTAATGTTACTGGTCAATATCGTCGCGGTACTTGATTACTAAGCCTTTTCAATGTTGGCACTCCCTTTGCTTTAGCCGTTTTGCTCGCACGATTCAGAGCTGAGGGCTTTGCCCCATAAATAGACAGGGTGCTCCGGCACTCGAAAATAATAATTTTCGCTCTCGCCTCACAGGACGATTTATGAAAAAAATATTGCTCTCAACCCTGATTGCCGCTGCAAGTCTTGTCACTCTGGCCGGTCAGGCCCAGGCAGGCACGACTCTGGATACCATCAAGAAAAACGGCTTTATCAAATGTGGTATCAGCGACGGTTTGCCAGGCTTCTCTTCCAAGGATGATAAAGGCAACACCACCGGTCTGGATGTCGACGTATGTCGCGCCGTGGCCGCGGCGGTATTTGGTGATGCCACAAAAGTGAAGTACACCCAGCTCACGGCAAAAGAGCGTTTTACCGCGTTGCAGTCAGGTGAAGTCGATGTGCTCTCCCGCAACACGACCTGGACCTCATCCCGCGATGGCGGCATGGGCATGATCTTCGCCGGCGTCAACTACTACGACGGCATCGGTTTCCTGGCACATAAAAAAGCCGACCTGAAAAGTGCGAAAGAGCTCGACGGTGCAACCGTCTGCCTGCAGGCCGGTACCGATACCGAGCTGAACGTCGCCGACTACTTCAAAGCCAACAAGATGTCCTTCACGCCGGTGACCTTCGACCGGTCGAGCGACAGCGCCAAGGCGCTGGAATCAGGCCGTTGTGACACCCTTTCTTCCGACCAGTCCCAGCTTTATGCGCTGCGCCAGTCGCTGAGCAAGCCGGATGATTACATCGTTCTGCCGGAAGTCATCTCCAAAGAGCCATTGGGTCCTGTGGTTCGTCGTGGTGATGAAGACTGGCTGGAAATCGTTCGCTGGTCGCTGTTCGCCATGCTGAACGCCGAAGAAATGGGCGTGACCTCCAAAAACGTCGAGGCGATGGCCGCCAACCCGACCACGCCAGACATGAGCAACCTGCTGGGTAAAACCGGTAAATACGGCGAAGACCTCAAACTGCCAAACGATTTTGTGGTGAAAATCGTGAAACAGGTCGGGAACTACGGCGAGAGCTTTGACCGCAACGTTGGCGAAGGCAGCCCGCTGAAAATCAAACGCGGCCAGAATGCGTTGTGGAACAAGGGCGGTATTCAGTACGCACCACCGGTTCGTTAATTCCTGCCGGCAAGCGGCGCGCCACTTCATCCCTGGCGTGCCGCTTCCAATCAATCTGAAACACCCGAATTACCGCATACTGAGGCTGTCCTATGTCGCAACGCCCAACCCAAAAAGTCGCCTTTACGCTGCGCAATCCTGCGGTTCGTGCCTGGCTTTATCAAATTTTAGCGGTCGTATTACTGGTCGCCTTTTTGGGCTACCTGTTACACAACACCATTACCAATCTAACGACGCGAGGGATCACCTCGGGCTTTGGTTTTCTCGATCGCGGTGCCGGTTTTGGCATCGTCCAACACCTGATAAGTTACGAGGAAGGCGACACCTACGCACGCGTCTTCCTGATTGGCCTGCTGAACACGTTGCTGGTGTCGGCGCTGTGTATCGTGTTTGCCTCTCTGCTGGGTTTTATCGTGGGTTTGGGACGACTCTCGGACAACTGGCTGATTCGCAAACTCTGTACCGTCTACGTCGAAACGTTTCGTAATATTCCGCCGCTGCTGCAAATCTTCTTCTGGTATTTTGCGGTACTGCGCAATCTGCCGGGACCCCGTCAGAGCCTGAATGCCTTCGATACGGTCTTTGCCAGCAACCGCGGACTTTACCTGCCTTCGCCCGACATGGCCGCCGGTTTCTGGCCGATGATCGTGGCGTTGCTGCTGGCCGTCGGCGGCATTCTGTTCCTCAAGCGCTATAACCACTTCCGCCAGATTCATACCGGGCTTGTGTGGCGTATCTGGCCGTGGTGCCTCGCGATGCTGGTGCTGTTCCCGGTGGTTGCGCAGCTGATTTTCGGCCCGGCGCTGCATTGGGATATTCCAAAACTGCGCGGCTTCAACTTTGGCGGCGGCATGGTGCTGATTCCGGAACTGGGCGCGCTGACGCTGGCGCTGTCCGTGTATACCTCGACCTTTATTGCCGAAGTCATTCGTTCGGGCATTCAGTCGGTTTCTCATGGTCAGCATGAGGCGGCGCGATCGCTTGGCCTGCCGAATCCGGTCACGCTGCGCCAGGTTATCCTGCCGCAGGCGATGCGGGTGATCATTCCGCCGTTGACCAGTCAGTATCTCAACATCGTCAAAAACTCCTCGCTGGCGGCCGCTATCGGCTATCCGGACATGGTGTCGCTGTTTGCCGGTACGGTGCTGAACCAGACCGGGCAGGCCATCGAAACCATCGCCATCACCATGTCGGTTTACCTGATTATCAGTTTGGTGATCTCGTTCCTGATGAATATTTACAACCGACGCATTGCGTTGGTCGAGCGTTAAGGGAAACGAATGACGATGACAACACTCCCTCAATCCGTCAGAGGTGCCAAAGCCGGTACGCCGGTCGGCCGCGCCGTACAATGGGCGCGCAAGAACCTGTTTTCCAGCTGGTTCAACAGCCTGCTGACCCTGCTTTTCGTCTGGCTGCTGTGGGAACTGGTCCCGCAGCTGCTGAACTGGGTCATCTTTCAGGCCAACTGGGTCGGCACCACGCGCGCGGACTGCACCAAAGAAGGCGCGTGCTGGGTGTTTATCCACGCGCGATTTGGCCAGTTCATGTATGGCCTCTACCCGATTGATCAACGCTGGAGAATCAACACGACGCTGATTGTCGGCCTGCTGTCGCTGGTGCCGATGTTCCTGTCGGCCATGCCGCGTCGCGGGCTGTACATCGCCTGCTGGGCCGTGGCGTTTCCGGTGTTTACCTGGTTCATGCTGTATGGCGGCTATTTCGGGCTGGTCCGCGTTGAAACCTATCAATGGGGCGGCCTGACGCTGACGCTGGTGATAGCCGCCGTCGGTATCGCCGGTGCGCTGCCACTCGGCATCTTGCTGGCGCTGGCGCGGCGTTCCCAACTGCCTATCGTGCGCGTGCTGTCGGTGATTTTCATCGAGTTCTGGCGTGGCGTGCCGCTTATCACCGTGCTGTTTATGTCCTCGGTGATGCTGCCGCTGTTTATGAGCGAAGGCACCAGCATCGACAAGCTGCTGCGCGCGCTGGTCGGCGTGGTGCTGTTCCAGTCTGCCTATGTCGCCGAAGTGGTGCGTGGCGGTTTGCAGGCGCTGCCACGAGGCCAGACCGAAGCCGCCCAGTCGCTGGCGCTCGGCTATTGGCGCACGCAGATGCTGGTCATTCTGCCGCAGGCGCTGAAGATGGTCATTCCCGGTCTGGTCAACACCATTATTGCGCTGTTCAAGGATACCAGTCTGGTCATCATCATCGGCCTGATGGACTTTTTCAGCAGCGTACAGCAGGCCACCGTGGCACCGGAATGGCTTGGCATGTCGACCGAAGGCTATGTCTTCGCCGCCGCCGTTTACTGGATTTTCTGTTTTAGCATGTCGCGTTATAGCCAGCATCTGGAAAAACGCTTTCACACCGGGCACTCCGCACACTGAGGTATAAAATGACCGACCATAACGTCATTGAAGCTAAAAAAATGATGATCACTCTGGAAGACGTCAACAAATGGTACGGACAGTTCCACGTGTTGAAAGGTATCAACCTGAACGTCTCCGCCGGCGAACGTATTGTCCTGTGCGGGCCGTCCGGCTCGGGCAAATCGACCACCATTCGCTGCATCAATCACCTCGAGGAGCATCAGCAGGGGCGGATTGTGGTGGACGGAACCGAACTCAACGACGACCTGCGCAATATCGAGCGCATCCGTACCGAAGTCGGCATGGTGTTCCAGCACTTTAATCTTTTCCCGCACCTGACCGTGTTGCAGAACTGCACGCTGGCGCCTTGCTGGGTGCGCAAGATGCCCAAGAAAGAGGCGGAAGAACTGGCGATGAAATACCTGCAACGCGTGCGGATTGCCGAGCACGCGCACAAGTTTCCCGGTCAGCTTTCCGGTGGACAGCAGCAGCGTGTGGCGATCGCCCGCTCCCTGTGCATGAAGCCGAAAATCATGCTCTTCGATGAGCCGACGTCGGCGCTGGACCCCGAAATGGTGAAAGAAGTGCTGGATACCATGATTGGTCTGGCGGACGAAGGCATGACCATGCTGTGCGTTACGCACGAGATGGGCTTTGCCCGTACTGTGGCCGATCGGGTTATCTTTATGGATCGCGGCGAAATCGTCGAACAGGCACCGCCCGAAGAGTTCTTTGCCAACCCGAAATCCGCGCGTACCCGCGAGTTTCTGGCGCAGATTATTCACTGATTCATCAAGCCAAAAAAAAGCCCGCCAGTGCAAACCGGCGGGCTTTTTCGTTTATCGAATCAAGGTCAGACTTCTTTTTCGACCAGCAGCGCTTCCAGCAGGTCGAGATCATGAAGCAGCTTTTGCAGCGTTTCGTTGCTGATTCGCTGCGTCGCGCGCAGATGGTAAAGCTCGCCTCGCTCCGCACGCAGCGCCGTCAGTCGGAAACGGCGTTCAAGGTTTTCAAGCATCAGCGCGTTTTCAATATCATCCTTGCCGACGGTGCGTCGACGTAGATTACCGACGACCCGTGAACTTATCTCTTTCAGGGTCTGCTCGTCGATATTCTCCTCGGAATCGGCCGCCAGACGCTCTTCCATCTTGTGCAGGCTTTCGATTGCCACTTCCGCAGACACGGAACGCGCCATGCGCTCTTCTTCACGATAGGACGATTTATCGACCTTCACACCGCGCAGCAGGAAGGGTAACGCGACCACTCCGGCAATCAGGGAGAACAGGATGACCCCGGCCGCGAGGAAGACCAGCTGATAGCGCGACGGAAACGCCGTGCCGTCAGACAGGAACAGCGGAATCGACAGCACACCGGCCAGCGTAATCGCCCCGCGCACACCGGCAAACGAAGCTATCCACAACTCACGGGTCGAGAAATCACCAAACATCAGCGGACGCTTTTTCAGCAGGCGATTGCTGAAGTTTTTCATCAGCCACAGCCAGGCAAAACGCAGCAGCAACAGCGCAAAATAGATGATGCCGACATCGGCAAACAGGTGCCAGGTCACAATGCTCGGGTCATGCGTTGCCTGATCCAGCGAGCTTTCAAGAATGCCCGGCAATTGCAGACCCAACATGATAAACACCATGCCGTTGAACACGAACTCCAGCATCGCCCAGACGCTGTTTGCACGCAGGCGCATCGCCAGCGGCGCGTTGCGGATAATCCCCGACTGACTGATCGTCATACCGGCGGCCACGGCGGCCAGAATACCCGATACGCCAATATGTTCGGCGATCAGGTAGGAGGCGAAAGGCAACAGCAGCAGCAGGACGATTTGTGTCGCCGGGTCATCGCCACTCCAGCGGCTCATGATGCGCAGCGATTTACTGTAAAGCCAGGTCACGGCCACACCGGCCAGCAGGCCGCCAATCGCGACTTTCAGGAACTCTACCGTCGCGCCGGACACGGTAAACACCATCGTGCCCATCGCCACCGCAATGGCAAATTTCAGGGAGACCAGACCCGACGCGTCATTCATCAACGCCTCGCCTTCAAGGATACCCATGATGGATTTTGGAATGCGTCCCTTGCCCACAATGCCCGACAGCGCCACGGCATCCGTCGGCGACAGCACCGCAGCCAGCGCAAATGCCGCCACCAGCGGGATATTCGGCACCATCAGGTAAATCAGATAACCGACCCCGATAATGGTGACCAGCACCAGCGCCAGCGCCAGACCCAGAATTTCGCGGCCTTTGTGCAGGAATTCGCGCATTGGCGTCTTCCAGCCATCGGCGAACAGCAGCGGCGGGATAAACAGTACCAGAAACAGTTCGGGGTCAAAATCGACGTGAAGACCAAAGTTCGGCCAGGCGAGCAAGGCACCTACGGCGATTTGCATGAGAGGAAGTGGGACCTGGAACGGCAACATCCTGGTAACGACACCGGAGAGCGACACCACCAGAATCAAAATCAGAATGGTAAAAAATATTTCCATGCTTTCCTTAGACTCTTGTTTTTAGTTAATGCTTGAAGCAGGACGCAGGCAGAACCTGCACGACACTTTGATAGTAATTCATTTCTACGACGGAGAAAAATTGCAGATTTCTGAATCTGAATTGTAAGGCTTGTTAACAAATTTTGTTGGGTTATGAATGCGGCAGGAGTGTGTCAACGCCCCTCAAGCATGAGACTCGAGGGGCTTGAAAAGTTAAAGCGCCCAACCGCCTGCGTAGAACGCGACCAGCGCGACGGCGATGATAACGGTGCCGAGATTGAGCTTGCGCCATTCACCGGAGAAGAGACGGCCCACGACCAGTGAGCTGAAGCCCAGCATGATGCCGGTGACAATATTGCAGGTCAGCACGATGAATACCGCACACAGCAGGCCGGACATGGCATCGACGAAATCACTGAAATCCAGCTTGGTGACATTGCTCAGCATCAGCAGGCCGACATACATCAGCGCAGGCGCCGTGGCGTAGGCCGGCACCAGATACGAAAGCGGCGACAGGAACAGCATCAGCAGGAACAACACGCCGACAACGGTTGCCGTCAGACCGGTTTTACCGCCCGCCGCCGTGCCTGCGGCCGATTCGATGTACACCGCCGCCGGTGCTGCGCCTACCAGACCGGCAAAAATGCTGCTCACCGAATCTGCGGTCAGCGCTTTGCCTGCATTGATTATCTGCCCGTCTTTATCCAGCAGATTGGCCTGACCCGCAACCGCGCGGATAGTGCCCGTCGCATCGAACACGGCGGTCATGACCAGCGCCAGAACGCTCGGCAAAACCGCGCCTTTCAGTGCGCCCATGATATCGAGATTAAAGAATTCTGAATGGCCGTTGGCATCGGTCAGAGAAGGCATGGCGAACAGGCCCTGATACTTCACTGCGGGATCGAAAATCAGGCCGATTATCGAAATCGCGATGATAACCAGCAGAATGCCGCCCGGCACGCGCAGTTTCTCAAGCCCGAAGATTACCGCCAGACCCAGCAGCGTCATCACGACCGGAAAGGAGGTAAAAGCGCCAAGAGTGACCGGCAGGCCGTCGAGCGGATTCTTGATAACCAGACCCACGCCGTTGGCCGCCACCAGCAGCAAAAACAGGCCGATACCAATACCGGTGCCATGCGCCACACCGGCGGGCAGATTACGCAGGATCCACGAACGAATCCCGGTGACGGAAATAATGCTGAACAGCACGCCCATCAAAAATACTGCGCCCAGCGCAACCGGCACGCTGATGTGCTGGCCGATAACCAGACTAAAGGCGGTGAACGCCGTCAGCGAAATCGCGCAGCCGATAGCCAGCGGCAGATTGGCCCACAGACCCATCAGCAGAGAGCCGAATCCGGCGACCAGACAGGTCGCGACAAACACGGCGGCTGGCGAAAATCCGGCCTTGCCCAGCATCGACGGCACGACGATAACCGAATAGACCATCGCCAGAAAGGTCGTCAGACCGGCGATGATTTCCTGACGCACGTTGCTGCCGCGCGCGCTTATCGAGAAGAAAGCATCAAGCGATCCTTTAGGCGTCACGCTGCCGCCCGCTTGAGACTGTGGTTGAGACATGGTGGAGTCCTCTGAATGTGCTACTGAAATGCCTGCGTGGTCATTATGAAATCGTTTCTTGTCGTTCGCTTCCCTACCCGGCTAAAGGATGAATGCAGCCAATCTTCGGCGTGAACGTCGAAAATGGGCTGCATAAAGCCAGGGCAAACGCTTAACGCTCATCGCATACGGCGGTTTTTAAAAGTCGTGGATACGGCTAAGCAAACGATTATCCAGCTATTAATGCTCTGCTTTCAACTGTGTTAGCGATGTTTTTCAGATTTCCGTACGTTTTGAAGACATTTCGGCTAAAAAGTTGCGCTGGAATAACTTTCGGCGGGAGGTCGGGGCCGATTCCCGACCCCTTAACCCACAATATTCAGCGGCCAATCTGGTAGGGACCGCCCTGTTTCAATGCCTGCTGATAGGCGGGACGCGCTTGAATGGTTTTCAACCAGCGTTGCAGATGCGGGCATTTTTCGATGGGACCCCGCGAGGCCAGCGCTTCGATGGGGAAACTCATCTGGATATCCGCCGCACTGAAACGATCGCCTGCGAACCAGGCATTCCTGGTCAGGTGATCTTCAAGATAGGCCGCGTGGGTCGCGAGTTGTTTATCCAGAAACTGCTGCTGCACGCCTTTGCCGATGGCACCGGCGAGAGGACGAATAAGCAGCGGCACCGGGGGTTTTCCGAGCTTGCCGAAAATCAGCTTCATCACCAGCAGCGGCATCAGGGAACCTTCCGCATAATGCAGCCAATAACGATATTGCAGACGTGAAGGCGCATCGTCGGGCTTGAGCGCGCCCAGCGGGTCGTAGGTTTCCTGCAGATATTCGATGATGGCACCGGACTCGGCGATAACAAGATCACCATCCTGCAATACAGGGGATTTGCCCAGCGGATGAATCTTCTTGAGTGCGGGCGGTGCCAGCATGGTTTTTTCGTCGCGCTGGTAGCGCTCGATAGTATAAGGCAGCTGCAACTCTTCGAGCATCCACAGAATTCGTTGGGAACGCGAGTTGTTGAGGTGGTGAAGAATAATCATGCATTCCGCTCCAGAGTGTCGAGTCAAGTTTGCTGTTAACTATAGACTACGGCGCGGCGAGCCCGATTTAGCGTGGCGAAAGATCAGGCCATAGCGGTTTGACGGCGGCCATCAACGACGGCGTACCGCAGGCTACGGACAGATGACGAATGCCTTCATCGCCGAAATTGACCACCGTTTCCAGCCCGGCTTCCTGACACAATACAGCGCCGCCTGCAATGTCCCAAAGCGTGGTGCGGCGTTGGAGATGGCCGTCGAGAATGCCTTTTGCGGCGAACACCATCCCGACCGTCGTACAGTGATAGCAATGCACCGACCAGTCGGCTTCACGCAGGCCGCGATAGAAGGCCGCCGCTTCGCCGAGCTTATCGTCTGCGCTGTCGCCAAGCGAAAGTACCTGCACGTCTGCAAAGCGGTTGTCACGGGTAAACGGCTTGCCGTTGAGGAAAATCCCCTTGCCACTTTCGGCAGCAAACAGCTCGTTCAGCACCGGCAACGCCACGACGCCCAGAACGGGACGATGACGTTCCACCAGCCCGAGCGAAACGCCCCATAGCGGCGATCCGCGCAGGAAATTGGAGGTGCCGTCGATAGGGTCGATAACCCAGCAGGCACGATCGCTCAACTGTCCGCCCATCTCTTCGCCGATAACAGGATAGTCTGGAAAATAATGACTTAGCTGCTGGCGGATGAAGTTTTCAACCGCCACATCCGCTTGCGACACAAAGTCTTGCGTCCGTTTACTGCTGACATCGATTTCATCGCGGCGCGAAAAGTAACCCAGCGCCAGTTCGGCCGCCTGTGCGGTAATCTGGCTGGCAATACGCAGACGTTCGGAAATGTCGGTTTTCATCATTCGTGTCCTTTTCTGTTCATCGACAATGTCACCCTCCTGCCACGGCAGACGGAAGCCAGATTGCCGAGCCACGGTACAAAGATCCGCAGAGCAAAATGTGTTTAAAGGGAAAGTAACATTACATGGCTTTGTGACCGTTTGGCCCATAAATGATGAACAAAAAATGACAGCAAATTGTCGGCCCGTTTGTGATGTTCAGAAAGCAGACAGCGCTATATAATGAAAAATACAACGTATAACGAGGTTTTCCCTTGAACACTTTTCTTGAAAAATTCCCCGCCAGAGGCAAGCTTGTATCGTGCATGGTACTAGGTACCTTATTAAGTCTGAGCGCTTTTTCCTCGATGGCGGCAAGACAGATAACCGATCAGCTGGGGCGTCAGGTAACGATACCGGATCAGGTTGACCGCGTCGTCGTGCTGCAACATCAAACGCTCAACCTGCTGGTGCAGCTCGATGCCACCTCAAAAATCGTGGGTGTCATGGCTAACTGGAAGCAGCAACTCGGCGACGGTTATGCGCGCCTTGCGCCCCGCTTGCTGAAAACGCCGGCGCTGGGGGATTTAACCCACGTCGATTTGGAAAGCCTGGTTGCCCTGCATCCTCAGGTCGTTTTTGTCACCAACTATGCGCCTAAAGAGATGATTGAGCAGATTTCGCAGGCCGGAATCGCGGTCGTGGCTATCTCGTTACGCGAAGACAAACCGGGTGAGGCCGACAAGATGAACCCGGAGATGACCGATGAGGAACAGGCTTATAATCAGGGACTTAAAACTGGCATTACGCTGATTGGCGAAGTGGTGAATCGCCAGAAACAGGCGGCTGCACTGATTGACTACACCTTCGCCCAGCGCAAACTTGTGAGCGATCGTCTGCAATCCCTTCCCCCGCAGCAGCGGATTCGGGTCTATATGGCCAATCCCGATCTCGGCACCTATGGTTCCGGAAAATACACCGGCCTGATGATGAATCATGCAGGCGCGCTTAACGTTGCGGAATCGACGGTCAAGGGATTCAAGCAGGTCAGCATGGAACAGGTGATCGCCTGGGATCCGCAGGTGATTTTCGTGCAGGATCGCTATCCGAGCGTCGTCAGGGCGATCGCGCAAGATCCCAAATGGCAGACGATCGACGCGGTTAAACACCACCGCGTCTACCTGATGCCGGAATACGCCAAGGCGTGGGGCTATCCAATGCCCGAAGCGCTGGCGATTGGCGAACTGTGGATGGCGAAAAAGCTCTACCCGCAAAAGTTTGCCGACGTGGATATGCAAAAACAGGCCGATGCCTATTATCAGCGCTTTTATCATACCGATTATCGGGAAAACACGCCCGCAACCGGTGAGCCAAAATCCTGATGACGACGCTCAAGGTGCTGGCCGCGGGCAGTCTGCGGCCCGTGTGGCAGCCGCTGATGGAAAGCTTTCGGCAAAATAGCGGAATCGAGGTGCTGACCGATTTTGGTCCGGCCGGTCTGCTGCGCCAGCGTATCGAGCAGGGAGAAAGGGTCGACCTCTTTGCGTCCGCCAATTTGGCGCATCCGCAAAGTCTTCTGGCACAGGGCGTCGCGCAACGCGTCGAGGTGTTTACCTATAACCGATTGTGCCTGACGGTGGCAAAGGACAGGGTCGCCGATGACCTGCTGTGGCTCGATGTCTTGCGCCATCCCGATGTCCGGGTAGGCACCTCTACGCCCCATGCCGATCCTTCCGGGGATTACACCTGGCAGCTGTTCGACAACATCGAAAAAACGCACGCCGGGGTTGGCGAAAGGCTGCGGCAGACAGCGCTGCCGTTGGTGGGTGGCCCGCACAGTGCTGCGGTGCCGCCAGGCGAGCTTGCGGCGGCATGGCTTGTTCGCAGCGGGCAATGCGAGGCGTTTATTGGTTACGCCAGCTATGCCCGCAGGCTGGCAGCCTGTGCCGATGTACGAGTGCTGGATATTGCGCAGGCGTACAACGTTCGCGCGGAGTATGCCTTCGCGCAGTGTCACGAGCGGGCAGCACCGCTGTCTCAATTTCTTTTAACGACAGCGGTGAGGGAGAGGTTACGGCTGGAAGGTTTTGGCTAGGTGCCTACTCGCGTTCTTTCAACGCGCGCTGGCGATCGTAGTATTCATCTTCGGCGGCGGTAATTTCGTCCAGCAGAGAGTCAACGTCGGCGGTATGCGTTTCTTCGGCAAAATCACCGCTCAGAATGCTTTGCGGGGTCAGTTTACCCTCTTCATACAGCGCCCAAATCTCTTTGGCGTAGCGCGTTTTCAGCAGCTGCGGCGCAAACTGGCCGTAAAAATCGGTCATGTTGTTGACGTCGCGCTCGAACATGGATTCCGCGTGGTTATTGGCGGAGGCATCGACGGCCTGCGGCAAGTCGATAATCACCGGCCCCTGCGCATCGAGCAACACGTTGAATTCGGACAGGTCACCGTGAACAATCCCGGCGCACAGCATACGCACGATATTGCGGATCATTATCTCGTGCCCTTCCAGCGCTTCCTGCTCGGTAAAGGTGACATCGCTCAGGCGCGGTGCCACCAGCCCTTCACCGTCGGTGATAAGCTCCATCAATAGCACGCCATCAAGGCAGATATAAGGCTGCGGCACACGTACACCCGCATTGGCTAAACGAAACAGCGCATCAACCTCGGCGGTCTGCCAGGTCTCTTCCTGCTGCTTGCGACCAAATTTAGAGCCCTTTTGCATCGCACGCGCACTGCGGCTGTTGCGTACCTTGCGCCCTTCCTGATACTGAACGGCTTGCTTGAAGCTCCGCTGGGTGGCCTCTTTGTAAACCTTGGCGCAACGGATTTCCTCACCGCATAAAACGGTGTACACGTCGGCTTCTTTGCCACTCTTCAGTCGACGGACCACATCATCGATCAGGCCGTCATCCACCAGAGGTTGGATTCTATTTGGGATTTTCATGCAGCCTTGTACCTTATTTATGCGTGCGAGGGAATCACCCCGCACGAAATTCCTTTGATCCTGCGCTGTTGCCACCTTTAAGACGGCCTAATGAGTCCAGTTTATCGTAGTCAAACCCCACTGCATACTTTCCAAGCAGAGATCTTTTGACATTAAGATAAACCGATAGGCATTGCTGAATAAGGAGAGGATAACAGGCTGAGGTTTCGGGGGAAAACCGGATGTCCGTGCTGAAGGTCAGCGGCTCTGGCGAAGGGTCGAGGGCGCGACGCCCCGCAGGGATTTAAAGCGGTTGCTGAAGTGACTGGGAGAGCTGAAACCGCAGTCGAGTGCGATGGTAGTGATATCCAGATTAGTGTTTCGCAACAGATTTTCGGCCCGAATCAGGCGTGCATTCATGACATATTGATGCGGAGCCACGCCCATCGACTGCTTGAACATCCGCGCGAAATGAAATTCGCTTAATTCGGCCACGGCGGCCAGCTCGCAAAGCTGCAAGGAAGAAGACAGATTACTGTGAATCGCCTCTTTCACCCGATTTAAAATGGTCGGCGACAGGCCGCCACGCAACGTCGGCAATGCCCATTGGAGTTGGGTGTAATGCCGCGCCAGATGGGTCACCAGGAGGTGAGTCGCCGTACTCAGCATCAGTCGATTGCTGTTTTCCTGCCACTGACAGCTCAGCAAAAAGTGGCGATAAAGCTGGGTAATCTGCGCATCTTCCCGGAAAACCTGTTCATCGACCAGAATAGACGCCGGACTGCGATCCCATGTCTGTTCTATCACCTGTCGCAAATGCGCGTCGGTACAATATAAATGCACGAAAGATAGATCGCCGCGGACATCCCAGCTTGAGACGTTATGTTTCGGCATCAGGCAAAAACGATCGGGCCCGCCCCCGTTTCGCCAGCCCGATTGCGTTTTGTGATAACACTCGTAGCCGTCGGCGATGTAAAGACTCAGGGTGTGGTGATCGGGGTCTTCCTGCGTCACGGTATCGTTCTTGTTCGACCAGGCCGCCAATTGCATGCCCGAGCCAAGCTGCACGCTGTCATGCAAGACAGCCTGATGCTTTTTCAGCGTTTCAAAGGCCTGATAGCGATGGGGCATGGCGTACTCTCCCGATTAACGAATAGCGTTAGTGTAATGTTTAGCAGGGGTCGAGCGCGAGCGCGCACGCCGTGTCGGGGATAAAAAAGCGCAAGAATGTGCAACTGTCCGCAAGTTGATGCAGGCGAAGTCAACGGGCAAAGCGAATAATCGCCGCAGATTCCCTTTTCAGCCAGGACACGCCATGAACGCGCTGCTTTATATTTCCGTCATTCTTATCTGGGGCACCACCTGGTTTGCCATCTATCTCCAGCAGGGCGAGGTGGCGGCCACCGTTTCAATTTTCTACCGCTTCCTGCTGGCTTCCCTGTTGATGCAGGTCGTCCTGCTTGCCACGCGCCGCCTGCGAAAACTGGCCATGAAAGATCACCTCTTCTGCATGGCACAGGGCTGCTGCGTATTTGCCTTTAATTTCTACTGTTTCTACCATGCTGCGGCCTATATCAGCAGCGGGCTGGAATCGGTCATTTTTTCGATGTCGGTCCTGTTCAACGCCTTCAACGGTAGGCTGTTTTTCCGCCAGAAACTGTCTCCGGCGCTGCTTCCCGCCTCGTTTCTCGGGCTGGCGGGCATTGTGACGCTGTTCTGGCACGACTTGAGCGCCACTCACCTTGCACCGGAACTGCTCAAAGGCATCGGCCTCAGTCTTCTCGGCACCTACGGCTTCTCGCTCGGCAATATGATAAGCACTCGCCACAAGCAGCACGGGCTGGACGTCGTGAGTACCAACACTTACGCGATGGGCTATGGCGCGGCCGTGATGGCCCTGCTCAGTCTGGCTCAGGGGGCATCGTTCGCCATCGAATGGACCGCCGCCTATACCGGATCGCTGGTGTATCTGGCGGTGTTTGGATCGGTTATCGGGTTCGGCATCTATTTCAGTCTGGTAGGCCGCATCGGTGCCAGCCAGGCCGCCTACAGTACCTTGCTGTTTCCGCTGGTGGCACTGACTGTCTCAACTTTTTATGAAGGCTATCAATGGCATACTAATGCCGTCATCGGCCTGATCCTTATCTTTATGGGCAATCTGGTGATGTTCTACCGTCCGCGCTGGCTGACTCAGCGTCAAAAGCCCGCCACCGCCTGATATCACACACCGCGCTCATGCGATCCTTGTTGCCAATCGAAATCGGCGAGGATCGCAGCGATCGTCTGCTTCATGTTAACCACCGCCGGATCCCGCAGCGCATCGCGTCGCCAGCCCAGATTTATGCCGTAGGCGGGCATGGCGACAGGGGGCTGAATCAGCCGCAAAGGATGGTATTTCGCCAGTGTGCGCGCGGCGTGCAGCGGGATTGTCGCCAGCGCATCACTGTCGAGCAGTAAATAAGGCAGCGCAGAAAAATGGGTGGTCGAGGCGCGAACGGTGCGTTTTAATCCCTGTGGAATCAACACTTCATCCACCATTCCCACAAAACCACCCGATGACACCAGCAGATGCTGGCGTTTCAGGAAAGCTTCCAGGGTCAGCCGCTGCCCGGCGTCGATTTCATCGGCATCGAGCGGCTGGCGTGCATCCAGAAGACAGGCGTAACGCCCCTCTCCCAGCGTCTCGCTGCCGATGGCCGCCGACGTGAAACCGCCCGAGGCTATCGCCAAATCGACCTCGCGATTCATCAGCATGTCGCCCACGATGCGGCTGTGCGTCTGACGAAACACGATGCGCAGACCGGGCATCTCGTGCTCGAGCTTGTCGATAAACTGTTTGCCGAGCGCAAGTTCGAAATCGTCCGACAGCCCAAGACTCAGCGATCGTCCCGCATAACCCGCCCGCGCGCCCGTCACCCATTGCAGGCTTTGCCGACACTTGTCCAGCGCCTCGCTCACCAGCGGTTTCAGCTCGTTGGCACGCAGTGTAGGCGATAACCCCCGCCCCGTGCGGACAAACAGATGGTCGCCATAAAGACGACGCAAGCGCCCCAGCGCGGCACTCACCGCCGACTGGGTCAAGCCGAGACGCACCGCCGCACGGCTGGCGCTGCCCTCTTCATGCAGCGCTTCCAGCACTTTCAACAGGTTGAGGTCGATGGCCTCGATATTAACGCTATCAATATCAGTCATAAATGAATGGGCATGGATTAATGTCGGAATTTGACCAGAATAGAAATTCACCTTCCTCGAGTCGAGATAATTTTATGCCCACGTCTATCGTCGCCGCCTTGCAAATCGGTTCCGCCCCGCAGGGGAAAGCCGCAACACTTGAAACTATTTTGTCATGGGAACAAGAGATTACCGCTTCCGGCGCAGCCCTGGTGGTGATGCCCGAAGCGCTGCTCGGGGGTTATCCCAAAGGGTCGATTTTCGGCACGCGGCTGGGTTATCGACTCCCGGAAGGTCGTGAAGAGTTCGCCCGCTATGTCGACAATGCCATTATCGTTCCCGGTGAAGAGACAGAGGCTCTGGGCGGGTTATCAACGCGTACCGGAGCCAGTCTGGTGATTGGCGTTATCGAACGCAGCGGCTCGACCCTTTACTGCACCTCGCTGTTTATCGAGCCGGAGAAAGGCGTGGTCGCCAGGCACCGCAAGCTGATGCCAACCGGAACGGAACGGCTGATCTGGGGACAGGGCGATGGCTCGACGCTGCCCGTCATCGATGCCAGGGCGGGCCGTCTCGCAAGCGCCATCTGCTGGGAAAATCACATGCCGCTGCTGCGCATGGCGATGTACGGCAAGGGCGTGGAAATCTGGTGCGCGCCTACGGTCGACGAGCGCGATATCTGGCAATGTTCGATGCGCCACATCGCGCATGAAGGCCGGATGTTTGTAGTCAGCGCCTGTCAGTATCAGCCTTCTCCAGCGCAGCAAGGCACGGTCGTTAAACATTGGGACGACGAAAGACCGCTGATAAACGGCGGCTCGGTGATTGTCGGCCCGCTCGGCGATGTGCTGGCGGGTCCTCTAAAAGGTGAAACCGGCCTGCTGGTCGCCGAAATCAATACCGACGATCTCGTGGGTGCGCGCTACGACTTTGATCCTGTTGGCCACTATGCCCGTCCCGATATTTTCCGGCTGCACGTCGATGAGCGCACAAAAAAGAATGTGAGCTATCTTGGGGATTAAAGGAGACAGGCAGTAAAGCGCCCTGATCTACGTTGCAGAGGGCAGAGACGAGGGCCTGCCGAGACCTTAAACTATCCCGCCATTGACGCGCAAAATCTGGCCGTTGACCCACGCGCCGTCCGGGCCGGCAAGGAAGGCAACAGTCGCGGCGATATCCTGCGGTTCGCCCAGCCTTTCCAGCGGGGCGAGCCTTGCGATATGTTCCACCCGCTGCGGCGACTTTCCGTCGAGGAAAAGATCGGTGGCCGTCGGCCCCGGCGCAATCACGTTGACCGTAATATTGCGGCCACGCATTTCATTGGTAAAGACTTTGCTCATGGCTTCGACCGCGGCCTTGGTGGCGGCATAAATACTGTATGACGGCTGGTAAAGGCCCACCACACTGCTGGAAAAATTGATCACCCTGCCGCCGCTGCGCAGCCTTTTTCCCGCTTCACGCAACGTATTGAACGTGCCTTTAAGATTGATATCCATGAGTTTATCGAAGGCGTTATCGTCCGTATCAACCAGCGGAGCAAGCGTCATGATGCCCGCATTGTTGACCAGCACATCGATGCCGCCAAATGCCTGCTCGGCTCTGTCGAATAACGTGCGTACCGATGCCGCATCACTGACATCTGCCTGCGCGGCGATGGCACGTCCGCCTGCCTGTTCGATTTTACTTATCAGGGCTTGCGCTTCGTCGGCGCTGCGCACGTAGTTGATGATGACGACGAAGCCGTCTTTCGCCAAACGTTGGGCAATCGCCGCGCCGATACCGCGTGAACCGCCGGTGACCAATGCCACTTTTTGTGCAGATGATTGAGCTGTCATAGGTGAATCCTCGTAAGGGGTAATCGTTTAATCAAGATTGATGATGAAATCATGCCTGATTGACGCTTTCGGATAATCCCCTACTATTCGTTATCACTATCCGAAAAAAACGAACAAAAAAGGTCGCCCGATGGACAAACTCGACAGTATGAAGCTGTTCACGCGCGTGGTTGAGTTACGCAGCTTCACGCAGGCGGCGGAAAGTCTGCATCTCAAACGTTCTACAGCTACCGACGCCATCAAGCAGCTGGAAACACGTCTCAACGTCAGGCTGCTGCAACGCACGACACGTTTAGTCAGACCCACACTCGACGGCGAAGCCTACTATCAGCGCTGCCTGCGAATTCTGGCCGAAGTGGAAGATGCCGAAATGGCGTTCGCCGATGCCAGGCCAAAGGGGCTGCTGCGTATCGACGTCAACCCGGCGCTGGCACGCCATTTTATCTTCCCCGGTGTGGCGCAGTTTTTAGCAATGTATCCCGACATTGAACTGGCTATCAGCGAAGGCGACCGGCTGGTGGATTTGGTGCGTGAGGGCATCGACTGCGTGATCCGCGTCGGCGAACTGCAAGACAGCGATATGGTGGCTCGTTCGCTCGGCCACTTTCAGGAAATAACCTGCGCCAGTCCTGCCTATATCGCGCAGTGGGGCCTGCCTCGCACCCTTGGCGAGCTGCAAAAAAATCATCAAATGGTGGGATTCCGCTCCAGCGCCACGGGCGATATCTTGCCGCTGAATTTTATTCTCGACGGCAGGCCGCAGCGGTTGACGCTTGCCACCAGCCTGACGGTGAGCGGTTCCGAAAGCCTGAAAGAGGCGGCAAGACGCGGATTGGGGATTATTCAGGTGCCGCATTATGGCGTGGCGGACGATTTGCAAAGCGGTGCCCTGATGCGGATTCTGGAGGATATTCCGGCGGGATCGCTGCCTGTTTCCCTGCTTTACCCGCGAAATCGTCAGCTTTCGCCAAGGGTGCGCGTTTTTATCGACTGGATGGTTAAAGCCTTTACTCTGGGCAATACTTGAGAGCGACGCCTATTGTCTGACAACGCGTTGCGCGTGCAGACTTTCCGAATCCCCCACCCCGTGGAGCTTGTATGACCGAAGGATCTTCAACCGTCTTTTTACACATCGGCAAGGAAGCAACGCAAGTCACTGTCGACGGCGTCCTGCATCCTCTTGCACTAGGTTCGACACTGATTTCACTAGGCTATTTCCGGCATCAACCGCCAACGCCGGACGAAATGGAAACCGCGATCATGGTCGTTGAAGACGAAGTGACGCGCCTGCGCCATGACATCACCCCGCACGCGCGTCTTCACAGCGAAGACAATGCTATTCGAGCCATTGCGCGTCTTGCAGGCATCGCCGAAGACGAGGAAATGCACCTTTCGCTGGATGCCGTCGAGCGCACGTTTGATCGTCTGGCACTGGTTATCAATGGTCGTCCCGCCACTTTCGAAGGCTTTCCCGACGACAATGACTTTGCCGCCACGCTGCTTATTCTGCGCGAGTTTATGCATCATCTACAGTTTGCGGAAATCGTGGTGAAAGGGACAAAATTCGAGTTACCCGATGCATCGCTTTCCCACTGAAAACCTGAACCTTCGAGCGAGAAAAACGGGGGCAGGTTATCCTTTTAACTGGCTCAGGCGGCTTCTGGTGCGCTGAATATCTTCCTGCACCGCGCCCGCAGTAATGGCCTCGAGTGAATGATCGCTCAGAAGAAAAAGCTGACAGTGCTGATCATAGAGTACGTCGATGACGTTGATAAAGCGCTGCTGAACGGCCGGAGATTCGTTTTGCAAAAGCGGTACGTCCTCAATTATCCAGCGGCGATAATGTTCACATAACGCCAGATAATCCATGACCGCAGTCGGCGTGGCGCATAAATCATGAAAAGAGAAATGCAGGAATTCGCCGGGCATCGAGCGCACCATGAGGCTACGATGCCCGACCGCCAGGGATTGCATCTCCTTCCCGGCCATCGGCAAGCCATATTCATGCCGCTGTATAGCATTTACGGGAGAAATAAATACCCCTTCGCAGAAGGGTGTCAGCTTATTCGCGCCGAGAAGTCGATAATCTTGGCCGCCTTCCAGCGACATGACTTTCATAGACTGTTTTATCAGATTGATGGCCGGAATAAATCGGTCGTGATAAAGCGGGTTCGACAGCAACTGGTCTGGCGGATAGTTGGACGTTGCCACGAAAATAATCTCTTTTTCCACAATCAGTTCGATCAACTTTTTCACCAGCATGGCGTCGCCGACGTCGTGCAAATGCAGCTCGTCGAAACACAGTAACCGGCAATCACCCAGCTGAAGTGCCAACACTGCGTCAAGACTACGATTCGGATTGGTGGGGTCGTTTAATCTTTTGTGTAGCTCACGCAGAAAGTCGTGGAAATGCACCCGGCGTTTGTTTTCTACCGGCGCGACGGCGAAAAAGCTGTCGACGATAAAGCTTTTTCCTCGACCCACTTTGCCCCAGATATACAGGCCGCGATGCGGAGCATGCGTCTTTTTGAACAGTCGAAACTGGATGGAAGAGACGGGTTTAATCAGGGCATCCAGGCTCAAGACCACCTCGCGTTGAGATTCGTCGAGCACTATCTGATTTGCAGCGGCTTTTTCGGCCATCAGCTGCTGGAAACTGAACACACACTCCTTGTTGATCATCTCGCCTTTCCCGATCGCCTTCGATCGCTGCGATCTCAACGATCTTGATTAAACTATGTAAAATTTACTTTACGGTCGCCATGACACCAATAAAAAGCTTACGCCAAATTTTGACTAAAAAAAACCCCGCCAAAGCGGGGTTCTATTTCTAAACTCGCAGCATGGCGGGTTCGGAACAGGAAATTTTAAACGGCTTTCTTAGAAAGGAATGTCGTCGTCAAAATCCATTGGCGGTTCGTTGCTTTGTGCAGGGGTATTGTTGTTCTGCGCCGCCGGACGTGATTGCTGACCGCCGCTGAACTGATTACCGCCCTGTGGCTGCTGAGGCTGACCCCAACCGCCCTGCTGGCCGCCCGAAGACTGACCTGCCTGGCCGCCGCCTGCAGGAGCACCGCCGCCCGCACGACCGCCCAGCATTTGCATGGTGCCGCCAACGTTGACAACGATTTCAGTGGTGTATTTTTCAACGCCAGCCTGATCGGTCCATTTACGGGTCTGCAATGCGCCTTCGATATAAACCTGAGAGCCTTTACGCAGGTATTCGCCCGCAACTTCTGCCAGCTTGCCAAACAGCACAACGCGGTGCCATTCGGTTTTCTCTTTCTGCTCGCCGGTCGCCTTGTCGCGCCAGCTTTCTGACGTTGCCAGGGTGATATTGGCAACAGCACCGCCGTTAGGCATGTAGCGGACTTCGGGATCCTGACCCAGATTCCCAACCAGAATCACTTTGTTTACGCCTCTGCTGGCCATGTCGACTCTCCTGATGAGTTAATTTTATCTAGTATAAACGATCAATTTTAGCATGGGCAGATTCTAGATAATACCTTAGATACCGATCCAGATAATGTTTACAGAGTCGACAAGCTTGCATCTTTATACTGGATATCCATTCAGGTTTTTTTGTGTCATACTTACTCGTTTCGTACTTTCTGTGCCCAATTTTCTGATTCAGATGCAGTGACTGGGGCGGATATACCCGATTCAATCGGTAAACGGGTATCCACATCCCTACGCGCATCACGGACAGTCACCGGCACGGTGAGCTTTCAAGTTATTCCGGGAATGATGAATGGATAAGATCGAAGTTCGGGGCGCACGTACCCATAATCTCAAGAATATCAACCTGATTATTCCGCGCGACAAACTGATTGTTGTCACCGGATTATCCGGATCTGGCAAGTCCTCACTCGCTTTTGACACCCTGTATGCCGAAGGGCAGCGCCGTTACGTCGAATCCCTGTCGGCCTATGCGCGCCAATTTTTATCCTTGATGGAAAAACCGGACGTCGACCATATTGAAGGATTGTCACCGGCGATTTCCATTGAACAGAAATCAACGTCACATAACCCGCGATCGACGGTCGGCACCATCACCGAGATCCACGACTACCTGCGTCTGCTGTTCGCCCGCGTGGGTGAGCCGCGCTGTCCCGAACATGGTGTGCCGCTGGCGGCACAGACGGTCAGCCAGATGGTCGATAACGTGCTGTCGCAGCCTGAAGGTCAGCGCCTGATGCTGCTGGCACCTATCATTAAAGATCGTAAAGGCGAACACACCAAGACGCTGGAGAATCTGGCTGCGCAGGGGTATATCCGCGCCCGGATCGACGGCGAGGTCTGTGATCTCTCCGATCCTCCCAAACTCGAATTGCAGAAAAAACATAGCATTGAAGTGGTCGTAGACCGTTTCAAGGTGCGCGACGATCTCGCACAGCGTCTGGCGGAGTCCTTCGAAACGGCACTGGAACTTTCCGGCGGGACTGCCGTGGTCGCCGATATGGATGACCCGAAAGCGCCCGAAATGCTGTTCTCCGCCAACTTTGCCTGTCCGGTTTGCGGCTACAGCATGCGCGAGCTTGAACCACGCATGTTCTCGTTCAACAACCCGGCCGGCGCCTGCCCAACCTGTGACGGTCTGGGTGTACAGCAGTTCTTCGATCCTGAACGCGTGATTCAGAATCCGGAGCTGTCACTGGCCGGTGGTGCGATTCGTGGCTGGGATCGCCGTAATTTCTACTATTTCCAGATGCTGCGTTCTCTCGGCGAGCACTATAAATTCGATGTCGAATCGTCGTTTAATGACCTGAGTCAGGACGTGGTTCACGCTATTCTGCACGGTTCGGGCAAGCAGACCATCGAGTTTAAATATATCAACGATCGCGGCGACACCTCCGTGCGTCGTCACCCGTTTGAAGGCGTGCTGCATAATATGGAGCGCCGTTACAAAGAGACGGAATCCAGCGCGGTGCGTGAAGAGCTGGCGAAATACATCAGCAATCGCCCTTGCGCCTCCTGTAAAGGAACGCGTCTGCGCGAAGAAGCGCGTAACGTCTTCGTTGAAGAAACAACTCTGCCTGAAATTTCCGATTTCAGCATCGGTCATGCGATGGATTTCTTCCTCGGCATGAACCTCAGCGGTCAGCGCAAGCAGATTGCCGAAAAGATTTTGAAGGAAATCGGCGATCGTCTGCGATTCCTGGTCAATGTGGGGCTAAATTATCTGTCTTTGTCGCGTTCAGCCGAAACGCTGTCCGGCGGCGAGGCCCAGCGTATTCGTCTGGCAAGTCAGATTGGCGCGGGTCTGGTCGGCGTGATGTACGTGCTGGATGAACCTTCGATTGGTCTGCATCAGCGCGATAACGAACGTCTTCTGGAAACGCTGATTCATCTTCGCGACCTCGGAAATACCGTTATTGTGGTCGAGCATGACGAAGACGCGATTCGCGCCGCCGACCATATTATCGATATCGGTCCGGGTGCCGGTGTTCACGGCGGTGAAGTCGTGGCAGAGGGTACGGCGGAAGATATCATGGCGAAGGAAGAGTCGCTGACCGGACAGTTCCTTTCCGGAAAACGCGAAATTTCCGTCCCCGCGCAGCGCGTTCAGGCCGACGCCACCAAAGTGTTGAAACTGATGGGGGCTACGGGCAACAACCTGAAAGATGTCACACTTACGCTGCCGGTGGGCCTGTTCACCTGTATCACCGGTGTTTCCGGTTCAGGTAAATCGACGCTCATCAACGATACGCTGTTCCCGCTGGCGCAGCGTCAGCTGAATGGCGCGACCATCGCCGAAGCAGCGCCGTACCGCGACATTCAGGGTCTGGAACATTTCGATAAAGTCATTGATATCGACCAGAGCCCGATTGGCCGTACGCCGCGCTCCAACCCTGCGACCTATACCGGCATCTTTACGCCGGTGCGTGAACTCTTTGCCGGTGTGCCGGAATCTCGTTCGCGAGGTTATACGCCGGGTCGCTTCAGCTTCAACGTGAAAGGCGGTCGTTGCGAAGCCTGTCAGGGTGACGGCGTTATCAAGGTTGAGATGCACTTCCTGCCCGATATCTACGTGCCTTGCGATCATTGCAAAGGCAAGCGCTACAACCGTGAAACGCTTGAAATCAAGTACAAGGGCAAGAGCATTCACGAAACGCTGGACATGACTATCGAAGAGGCTCGTGAATTCTTCGACGCGGTTCCTGCGCTGGCTCGCAAACTGCAAACCCTTATCGACGTTGGCCTATCCTACATTCGTCTGGGTCAGTCGGCGACAACCCTGTCCGGCGGTGAGGCGCAGCGTGTGAAACTGGCGCGCGAGCTGTCGAAACGGGGTACGGGCCAGACGCTGTATATTCTCGATGAGCCGACCACCGGTCTGCACTTCGCCGATATTCAGCAGCTGCTTGAGGTTCTGCACCAACTGCGTGATCAGGGCAATACCATCGTGGTTATCGAACACAACCTCGACGTTATCAAGACGGCCGACTGGATTGTCGATTTAGGTCCCGAAGGCGGTCAGGGCGGCGGCCAGATTCTGGTTTCCGGAACCCCTGAAACCGTTGCCGAATGCAAAGAGTCGCACACGGCGCGCTTCCTGAAGCCGCTGCTCGAGCGACATACGCACAAGGTCAAGAAAACGGCCTGACAGCGTATTCATCCTGCCTAAAGTAAAAAAGCGAGTCTTCGGACTCGCTTTTTTTATCTCCGGCAATCACGGCTGTCAGTTAATAGAGGCTGTCGATAACCTGAACCCCTTTTTGTTTCAATGTCTCGTCAATCCAGCCTCTTGGCAGTTCTCCCGTTTGCGCCAACCGGAAATTCTGATTATCGATGATTAAGTAAGCCTGTGCAGCAGCCAGAATCTCTGCCGCATCCTGACGGGGAATAATGATGACGCCGTCTGCGTCACCCAGCACGATATCGCCTGGCGACACATGAATCTTTCCGCAGGCTATCGGCACATTGATCTCCCCCGGACCATCCTTGAAAGGCCCGCCCGGCGTATGTCCTGCGGCATACATATGAAAATCCATTTTCGAAATACCCTCGATATCTCGAATAGGCGCATCCAATACGATGCCTTCAATACCTCGATGACGTGAATACGTGGTCATGACTTCACCCATCAGCGACTGACTGCGGTCCCCTTCGTTGGACAAAATAATAATGTCGTTTTTGCCCGCCATATCGATGGCCTTGTGCAGCATCAGATTATCACCGGAACGCGATTTCACCGTCAGGGCCAGGCCGCACATTACGGGCCGTGAAGGATTACTCATTAATTTTATGTCACTGGAAAGCGCAGGCAGCCTGCTCATACAATCCGCGACTACAGCGGCCGGCAGTTCACGGAATGCTTCCAGATATTGCGCGGCTTCCAGATTTCTTTTCAGGAAAATACGGTTTCCGATAGTCATGGCAACTCCTGTTATATTCAGTCTCGTTTGAGAGAATCAGCTAATATCTGAGGTTCATGAGGATTATCTTTAGTGAAGGCTCCTGTGAGAGGCGTGCCGTCGACCGCATCGTAATAACGCAAGGCTTCGGGCTTTATCCACCGCTGAACACGGGAAGGCATATCAAAACCGATAAGCAGAATGACCACGAACGTCAGTGTGAACGACAGACCGCCGAGCGCGGTACCCAGTGAATAGTTGCTGGCGATAAATGCCCCTAATACCGGTGCCAGCGCGCCACCCAATGACCCGATGTTATAAATGAAGCCAAGATTGGCCGCGCGTTCATCGATATCAAAATACCCGCTGATCATTTTTGCCAGTAATCCCCCAACGCCCTGACTAAACAGTTGTTGCAGGAATATCAGCACGCAGAGCAGCCAGACATGGGTATCTGTCAGGGTGAAGACCGGTATGATGAGCACCTGTGCGGCGAGTAAACTGATGACATAGGTTTTTCGTGTGCCCAGCCAGTCTCCTGCAATCCCTGCCACGCAACATCCCAATCCCATCCCGAAGCGACTGAATGAAAAGACCAGCGCGACAATTTCAGGGGAATAATGCATATCGGTTTTGAGATAGGTAGGCAGCAGCGCGTGAATCGGCCAGCCATACAAGAAAACGCAGAGTATGATGACCGTGAGCATAATACTCGTCGGCCATCTTTGCCCGCCACTTTGTCTAAGAAAACTAATAAAAACAAATGCAATAAATATTGTCAGCAATGCCATTATCCAAAAGGCCGTTGGATGGCTAAAACAAAAATAGAGCGCTATCGAGGCAATAATAGAGAGGGACACATTAATGAAATTAACTTTTTGACTGCCACTGCGATAAAGAATATCCACCATCGTTTTAACGGGTTGTTTATTTGCCCGGCGATTATTTTCCCATTCTTCTGCCTCTGGAATGGCACGCCTTAGCCAGAGCGCATAAAAGACGGGAATAATGCCGATATAAAAGAGTGAACGCCATCCGAATGTCGGAACGATAGCGCTATAGGCGACCACCGATAAAATGGCTCCTGCCGAAAATCCCGAATTAAGAAAAGCACTGGCCTTATTACGCATATCTTTGGGCCAGGTTTCGATAACATATGCAGAGCTTGTTCCGTATTCGCCCGCCATGCCAACTCCGACGACAATCCTTGCAATAAACATAACGCTATAATTGGGTGCCATACCACAGGCAAGCGTTCCGCCGGCAAATAATAAAATGCTGGTAATCATTGCGCTTTTACGCCCAAATCTATCGCCCATTGCCCCCAATGCTAATCCACCAAACCAGCGCAGAATAAATGCCGCCGAAATTAACGCCGCTCCTTCGAGCGTGGTTAAATGAAACTCAGCCATTATTTCCGTGAGCACCAGAGTAATAATGACAAAATCAAACCCATCCAGTAAATAACCCATCCATGCGGCCCAGAATGCCTTCCATTGCGCTCGAGTCACACGGCGATACCATGGCAAGAGAACAATTTCATTATTCATAGTTAACCCTTTTTCACGTCATGCAATTGAGGTAATAAAAAACAAGCGTAGGGTGCCCCGCCTAATAAATTAGGCTTCGTTTTATAAATTCGTGAATATGTTGACGGGAGTGAGCTTAGGTTATTTTTGCAGCAATGAAATGTGATGAATATCACCCTACCGGGTGTTACGGAATAATGTTACCTATTCTTTGATACGAGTCATTTTCCTGTCGGGCATTGAATTTCCGGTAGTTGAGTTAATCTTTCACGGGCGAAATCCCAAAAGGCTCTGACTTTCAGCGGCATACGCTGAATATTTTGCACCACCAGTTGAACCGGCAGCGGGAGGGGTTCGTAAGCAGGCAATAAACGCTGCAAGGTGCCGTCGGCCAATTCCTCCGCCACCTGATAAGACAGAAAGCGGGCAATGCCCTTGCCCGCGAGTACAGCAAGACGGCGCGTCTCGACATCGTTGAATAACAGATGCGGTGCCAACCTGATTCGCGGCCCTTCCTCGTGCGCTCCAAATCGCCATTCGTTAAACGTGTCGTAGGTACTGAGAATCGTTTGGTGATGCGCCAGTTCGGCGGGATGCTGAATGACCTCATAATCAGCCAGATAATCGGGGCTGGCGACCATCACGAGGTGAACTTCACCCAGCCTTCTTGCCACCTTGGAGGAGTCTTCGAGATGACCAATGCGCACCGCAATATCGACACCCTGCTCGATCAACTCAAGATTGCGATCGTTTAAATTAAGCTCGATCTGGATCTCGGGATGCAACGTCTGGAACTCCATCACCAACGGGGCAACGTGCCGACGCCCAAAGAGGACGGGCGCCGTGATACGCAGCAATCCTCGAAGCTGAGTCTCGGCGGTATCCTGCACCGCATCGTGATAATGGCTCAGCACGACGGCGGCGCGTTCGGCAAGACGAATTCCGGCTTCGGTCGCCGCTAATCGACGGGTTGTACGCTCCACCAGCCGCGCGCCAAAACGCTGCTCAAGCGATGCTATCGCGCGCGTTACCGCAGGTGCAGAGCGGCGCAGCCTTCGTGCCGCGCCCGACAGACTGCCCTGATTCAACACTTCCAGAAAGATAGTCAGTTCGTCCAGGCGATCCATGAATTATTCCATTGGGTGAAATTATCAATTTCAATCATCACGGATTTCATTCACCTGTTGCAAGAGTAATCTACAGACTCATTCACAGGGAGAATCGCTATGACCACTTTAACGCTTTATGGCACGCCACTTTCAGGTCATGTTCATCGCGTGACGTTGCTGCTGCGTATGCTTGAGCTTCCACACGACTTTATCGAAGCCGGTGCGGACGTTCGCCAATCGCCGGAATTTAAAAAATTGAATCCGTGGGGGCAGATTCCGGTGTTGGTCGACGGTGAAACGGTTATCGCCGACAGCAACGCGATTCTGGTTTATCTGGTGAATACCTATGCGCCCGATACGCATTGGCTACCGAAAGACGCGGTGGAGGCCGCGCTAACGCAGCAGTGGCTCGGCAAGGCTGCGGGCGAAATCCGTTACGGTGTGGCATCGGCCAGGCTTATCAAACAGTTCGGCACGGCTGAAGATTATGCATCGGCGATAAAAGTTGCCGGAAGATTTTTGCCGCAGCTTGAACAGCATCTTGCAGGCCGCGAATTTCTGGTCACTCCCCACGTGACTCTCGCCGATCTTGCCTGCTACACCTACGTGGCGCTGGCACCGGAAGGCGGCATTGCTCTTGATGCGTTTCCGGCCATCAAACAGTGGCTGGCGCGTATCGAAGCGCTACCGGGCTTTATTGCCACGCCGCCCCTGCCCTTGCCCGAGCAAATTACTCTCTGAGGTGACGCCATGGACATCTTCCATCCCGATGAAAAACGTGCCCAGTCGATAGCCGGATTTATGCCTGGCACGCCGGGAATTTTTCCTGCGATGCCGCAGCAGCATCGCGATTTCTTTGCGGGACTGTCGCTGTTTTTCATCGCGACGGTAGATGCACAGGGTTGGCCGGTGGCCACGGTGCTCTGCGGGCCGCCCGGATTTATCAGTACGGTGGATAAATCCCATTTGCGGATCAATGCGCCACGTCGCGAAGACGACCCTGCTCTGGCGGCACTGAAAATAGGCAAACCGCTCGGGGCGCTGGGTCTGGATTTCTCCAATCGCCGCAGGAATCGGGTGAATGGCGACATTACCCGCATAGACAAGAATCGGCTGGAGATTGCGGTCAGGCAAAGCTTCGGCAATTGTCCGAAGTATATTCAGAGACGGGAAATGACGCCGTTCGCGCGACGACCCGGATCATGCGTTTCGCTCGACGGGCTGGATACCGGGGCGAAAGCAATGATTTTGTCTGCCGACACCTTTTTTGTCGCGACCCATGCCCACAACGAACTTGCCAGCGGCGGCGCGGATATTTCACATCGCGGCGGCAAGCCCGGCTTCGTCAAAATCGATGGCGATACGCTGTGGATCCCTGATTTTAGCGGCAATCGTTACATGAATACGCTCGGCAATATGCTGGCTGAACCGCGTGCTGCCTTGCTGTTTCTGGATTTTGACAGCGGCGACGTCTTGCACCTGCAAGGTCATACCTCCGTTAACTGGCAGCCAGACGACCGGCATAATGTCTTCGGAGCAGAGCGCTACTGGGGGCTGAAAATCACTCGCGCATGGCGCTTTCCGGCCATGCTGCCCTGCCGCGGCGCGTTGCTGGACTACTCTCCCGCCACGTTGTCGACCGGTGTCTGGGCAGAAAGGTAGCGACCCGTCACCCCGAAATAGCGTGACGCTTTTCTTCGGGCAGGCTGGACAGCACCAGCTGATAGGAACTGTCGATTAGCGCGTAGAATTGGGAATCCGGCAGATTTCCGTCGAGCAACACACTGTTCCAGTGCGCCTTGTTCAGGCAGTCGCAAGGGATGATTTCAGGATGTTGATGGCGGAGATTTTCCGCCGTCTGATGACTGGTTTTCAACGAAATGGCCGGATGCCCGTCGATATCGCGCAGCATGGCGAACATCACACCCGCCACCTTGACCTGGCTCGCCTGCCACGGGTTTTCTGCACTTTGGTGCGCGCCGGGCTTGGACAAACAGTAGTCCAGCAGTTGATCAGTGTTCATGTTTTTCACTCTTCCCTATGAGAATTGAAAGAGAAGTATAGCTGGACAAAAAACACTCAACTGCAAGACAGTTAACAAATCATAATCAATCTGCCGCCATTTTCGGGCAATCCCGCCAATGTGGTCGTGATTCAGGTGAATGCGCGCAGCCAACGCCGCTAACGTGCTTCGGGAGAAGCGCGTAGCCAACGCCGCTACCGTGTTCAGGGAAAAGGCCTATTCGCCTTGCAGAGTCACCACGAGCTTACGAGATCCCCCGTGATTGCGGTGTTCACACAGATAAATTCCCTGCCAGGTGCCGAGATTCAGGCGGCCATTGCTTATGGGGATGTTCAGGCTACAGCCCAGCAAGCTGCTTTTTAGGTGCGCGGGCATATCGTCACTGCCCTCGTAATCGTGCTGATACCACGGCTCATTCTCTTTCACCGCGCGATTGAAATAGCCTTCAAAATCCTGTCTTACGGTCGGATCGGCATTTTCGTTAATCGTTAAACCCGCCGAAGTATGCTGGATAAACACGTTGCACATGCCGATTGAAAGCTGACGCATTTCCGGGAGTTGCTGGAGGATTTCATCGGTGACCAGGTGAAAACCGCGTGCGCGCTGTTTGAGTTTTAGCTCTTTCTGGAACCACATGACGTTCTCCTTTATTGATTAAGATCATTGAAAGTATAAACACATAAACTCGCCTTTTGATTTAACAAGACGGGCGGTCTATATTAATCCGATGACGATTGAAACGACAAAACCACGCCGTGGTCGCCCGCCGAAAGCCGGACGAGAGAACATTGATACCCGCGATTCGCTTATCCGAAGCGGAACCGCCGTGCTGACCGAACAGGGCTTTGCCGCTGCGGGCATCGACGGCATCTTGCGTCAGGTTGGCGTGCCAAAAGGCTCTTTTTACTACTATTTCGAGAGTAAAGAGGCATTTGGGCAGGCGATTATGGAAAATTATGCCCGCTTTTTTGCCCATAAGCTGGATAAGTGTCTGCTGGATGAACGTCTCTCTCCCTTGCAACGCATCGAGGCTTTTGTTGACGACGCCGTGCGCGGCATGGCGAAGTATCAGTTTAGCCGCGGATGTCTGGTCGGCAACCTTGGTCAGGAAGTGGCGAACCTGCCGGCGAATTATCGTGAGCAGTTGCTGGCAATTCTAGCCGAATGGGAACAGCGCCTGAGCCTGTGTTTACAAGCCGCGCAACGGGCCAACGAACTGGCTGCCACCGCCGACTGCGATGCCCTTGCCGCCTATTTCTGGACCGGTTGGGAAGGTGCGGTGATGCGCGCCAAGCTCAACGGCAACGCCGCGCCGCTCACTCAATTCATTCAGTTTTTCCTTGCCGGACTGCCGCGTGAGTTCGCCCATCCGTCGCCTATTGGAGTTAAAAATGTTTAAAGCCATTGTCATTGATAAAGCCAACGACCAGTATCAGACCGCCCTCAAAATGCTTGATGACAGCGACCTGCCCGCGGGTGAAGTACAGGTCGATGTGCATTATTCAACGCTGAATTATAAAGATGGATTGGCCATTACCGGCAGCGGCCCTATCGTGCGCAGTTTCCCTCTGGTTCCCGGCATCGATTTCTCGGGCATCGTCTCGAAAAGTACCCACCCTCTGTTCGCGGCAGGGGATCGCGTGCTGCTGAACGGTTGGGGATTTGGTGAAAAGGCCTGGGGCGGGTTGGCGCAAAAGGTCAGCATCGATGCGCGTTATCTTACGCCCATTCCGGCTGCACTCAGCCTGAAAGAGAGCATGATCATTGGCACAGCGGGCTACACGGCGATGCTGGCAATTATTGCCCTCGAGAAGAATGGACTGACTCCGGAAAAAGGCCCTGTACTGGTCACCGGTGCCAACGGCGGGGTGGGCAGTTTTGCCATCGCCCTACTGTCTCGCCTGGGTTATCAGGTTGCCGCGTCGACCGGCAGGCAGAGTGAAACGGATTATTTAACCCGGCTCGGCGCCAGCGAAATTATTGATCGCCACACACTCGCCGAGGCGGGCAAGCCACTGCAAAAAGAGCGCTGGGCGGCCGCTATCGATTCCGTAGGAAGCCATACTCTGGCAAATGTCTGCGCCACCATGAAGGAAAGCGGCGTAGTGGCAGCCTGCGGTATGGCGCAGGGGCTGGATTTTCCAGGCAGCGTCGCGCCCTTTATTTTACGAAATGTGACGTTGGCGGGGATCAACAGCGTTACGCGTTCGCCAGAAGAACGTCAGGTCGCCTGGTCGCGTCTGTCCGAATTGGTTGATAGTGCATTGCTTGAAAGTATTAGTCAGGAAATTACGCTGGAGGAAACTATCGATGCCGCACAGCGCCTGATAAAAGGCGAGATTCGCGGACGTGTAGTAGTCAAAATCCAGTAACGCGGCCCCACGAAAAAGATAAAAAAGGCGCGACCTTGCGATCGCGCCTTGCTGTTTCCAGTGATGCTTTATGGGCGAAATTTCATTTCAATCACAGGCAAGATGCCTCGACCTCACGATTCGCCTAGCAAAGTTACTGGACCGCAGCGAATGCCGCAGCCACCTGCTCAACATTGTGATGGTTCAGACCCGCCATGCAAACACGTCCGCTGGCTATCAGGTAAACCCCAAACTCTTCACGCAGGCGATCGACCTGTGCCGCGCTAAAGCCGGTGTAGCTGAACATGCCGCGCTGTTGCAGCAGGTAGTCGAAGTTACGGCCCGGCAGTGCCTGTTTCAGGCTGTTGACCAGCGTCTGGCGCATTTCGATGATACGGGTACGCATGGTTTCAACTTCTGCCAGCCACTGAGCATTCAGCTCGGCGTTGCCCAGTACGGTGGCGACGACTTTCGCACCAAAGTTTGGCGGGCTTGAGTAGTTGCGGCGCACAGTTGCTTTCAGCTGACCCAATACGCGGCCTGCTGCTTCGCTGTCTTCACATACTACGGAAAGGCCGCCAACGCGCTCGCCGTATAGCGAGAAGATTTTGGAGAACGAGTTGCTGACCAGCATGTTAACGCCGGAGGCCGCCATGGCACGAATGGCGTAGGCGTCTTCTTCCATGCCTTCGCCAAAGCCCTGATAGGCGATGTCCATGAACGGAATCAGTTCACGTTGCTTGACCAGTTCAATGACCTGATCCCACTGCGACGGCGTTAAATCGGAGCCGGTCGGGTTGTGGCAGCATGGGTGCAGCAGCACGATGCTTTGCGCCGGCAGCGCCTGCAATGCTTCCATCATACCCGTGAAGTTGACACCGAGATTTTCGGCATCGAAATACGGATAGGTGTGCACCTTGAAGCCCGCACCGGAGAAGATGGCGACGTGGTTGTCCCAGGTTGGATTACTGACCCACACTTCCGAATTCGGGAAGTAGTGTTTCAGGAAGTCGGCACCCACTTTCAATGCGCCGGAGCCGCCTACCGTTTGAATGGTGGCAATGCGCTGCTGCTGCAACGCGGCGTGTTCGGTGCCGAACAGCAGAGCTTGCACACTGCTACGGTATGGCGTCAGGCCTTCCATCGGTAGATAGACCGAGGCCGCCTGCGGCTGGGCATTCAGCAGATTTTCAGCGGCTTCGACGGCGCCAAGCTGTGGGATAATCCCTTTGTCGTCATAGTACAGACCGATGCTCAGGTTTACCTTTTTCTCTCTCGGGTCGCTCTTGAAGCTCTCCATCAGCGACAGAATCGGGTCACCGGCATAAGCATCAACATGTTGGAACACGGTATTTCTCCTTGAATTTTTCTTCTTGATCAGCGCCAGAACCGCTGTTTGCGGCTTTCTCTTGTCGAAGCACTGGTGTTTTTTACGGCAGGTTCAATGCCCACTAGACTAACAAATATCATCCAAAAAAATCACGATTAAGTTGCGATGTTGCGAGGCAAATTCCAGAACTCGCCACTTAAGGTAAATTTTGGTTTTCTACGTGCCCGTTACACCGTATAACGGCCCGGACGGTGATTCATGGCGATGATCAGATTCAGTATGAATGCGCCAAGAATGGAGGCAATCAGCATTGGAATACTGACCACAAACAGCGAAGCCAGCACGATCACGAAATCCACGCCCATTTGCAGCTTACCGGCGCGGATGCCGTATTTATCCTGTAGATAAAGCGCCAGAATGTTCATGCCGCCGAGGCTGGCCTTGTGGCGGAACAGAACAATAAAGCCCATGCCCATAATCACGTTGCCAAACAGCACCGCGTAGAACGGTTCAAGATGGTCAAAGTGTATAAAGAGCGGATGGAGGCTGGTAAACAGGGAAACCAGCGCGACGGCGCTGAAAGTCTTGATAGTAAACGCCCATCCCATACGGCGAACGGCCAGCCAATAGAACGGCAGGTTGATGGTGAAGAAAACCGCGCCGAACGAGAAATGCGTCAGGTAATGAATCAGAAACGCCAGGCCCGCCGTGCTGCCGGTCAGCGCGCCCGATTGGCGCAGCATCATGACGCCAAAGGAAACCATCAGCGTACCCATCAGGATAGCCAGTACGTCTTCGAGCCAGGTGTGCGCTATTTGCGGCTGGGTGAGGTTGTCGGTGTTGTCCATAGAACGGTTTGTCGCCTTAAAATGCCTGTTGCTGGTCAATATGAAACAACGCGCAGGCTATGTTTGCCCGCTGCGTCAGCGAAATTTCATAGATAATTAACGACAGGAGGTAAGAAGGCAATCGATTTCGCACAAATCAAGCGTGTAAACCTACAAATACACTCAACTCACGCGCATCTCGAATGGAAATTGCTATTTTTATGCATTAACTCGGGAATAAATGCACCAGATTAGTGAGATTGCACCAATCTGGTTCAACGCCGTGTCGAGGTTAACGAAAGGATCGTGCACTACTCGATGGAAGATGTCAGTAATCCGTTTTCCTTGATGCGGTTTAAGACTACCGAGGTTTTAATATGGGCAACGCTTTTATGTACCGAAAGAATATGGCTGATTAGCGTGCTGAGTCCGGCAAGGTCGGCCACGGCGACTTTCAACAGATAATCGGCATCGCCCGTGGTTTTATACGCATCGATGACAGCATCGACCTGCTCCAGCATCTTATGAAAATCGCTGACGTTTTCCGGTAAATGGTTGATTAGTCTGATTTCGATTAATCCAATCATGCCCAACCCCAGCGCTTCGGGTGCTAAACGGGCATGGTAACCCAGGATCATTTGTTGCTGCTCGAGGCTGATTCTTCTGCGCGAACACTGTGAGGCAGAAAGACCCACTATTTCACTGAGTTCCTGATTGGTTAAACGCCCGTTTGCCTGCAGTAAGGTCAGAATTTTAAGATCATAATCATCAATGCTATACATAGCTGCTCACTCGCTTATAGATTTTATAGCTAAACACACTAGCAGTTTTTTCATGCGCAAAGCGTTGCTTTATTTGCTAACGATCGCTTTTTGCCATGAAAGCGCTATTTCATGAAGACAGGTTTGCAATAATGATGCCGGGTAAGCAGACAATGACAGGTTATGGCTAAAGACAGAGGGAAGCCCAAGGGAGAATAACCCCGGCTATTCGCCGAGGTAGTGACGTGCTACGCGTGAGGTCAATGAGGTGATAAGTTCGTAGGCGCTGATACCGGTCGCTTCGGCGATGCGCTCGACAGGCAATTCAGGCCCCCAGAGAATTGCTTCATCGCCGACGCGGTCTTCGGCATCAGGTCCTAAATCGACGGAGATCATGTCCATCGATACGCGTCCGACTATCGGCACTTCGCGGCCATTGATTAAGATTGGTGTGCCACTTGGGGCGCTGCGTGGATAACCATCGCCGTAACCCATTGCTAAAACGCCTAATTTTGTATCGCGCGGGCTGGTCCAGATTCCGCCGTAACCCACGGGTTCGCCTGCCAGATGCTGGCGTACGGCAATCAGGCTTGTAGACAAGGTCATGGCCGGACGACAGCCAAACTGACTGGCCTGTGCGCTGCCTAAAGGTGAAACGCCATACAGGATGACGCCGGGGCGCACCAAATCGAGATGCGATGCGGGCCAAAGCAGCGTGCCGCCTGAGGCAGCGATGCTTTTCGCGCCCGGTTTACCTTGCGTAAAAGCCGCGAAACAGCGCAATTGCTGTAAGGTGTAATCACTTTCCGGCTCATCGGCACGGCTGAAATGACTCATCATATTCACTGGCTGAATAACGTTGGCACACTGTGAAAGGCGCTGATAGAAGGCATCGGCCTCTTTCGGCGCAACACCCAGCCGGTGCATACCGCTGTCGAGCTTCATCCATACTTTTAACGGCACGGTGAGTTCGGCGGCTTCAAGCGCTTCAAGCTGCTCGATACAGTGCACCGCCGTTTCGATGCCGTGCTGCACCAGCAGCGGCAAATCGTCTGCCGAGAAAAAGCCTTCCAGTAATAAAATAGGTTTGTGAATACCGCCTGCCCGCAATGCCAGCGCTTCGCCAAGACGGGCCACGCCATAATAATCGGCATCCTGCAAACTGTGCGCGGCTTCCAGCAAACCGTGGCCATAGGCGTTGGCTTTCACCACGGCAACCACGCGACTTTGCGGCGCGACGTGCCGAATGCGTTGCAGATTATGACGCAGAGCGCCGCGATCGATGACCGCCGTTGCCGCCTTCATTCTTTGTCCTTCTCAAAGGTGTTAATCTTGATGATTAAGGTAATACGTATAAATTCCGGGCGCTTCCCGCAAGCAGGCCCACTCGACTTGACCCAGAATTAATCTTCGTCGTATTGCGGGCCGCCATAGTTATCAAACCGCGACCATTGTCCGTTAAAGGTCAGGCGCACTGTACCGATGGGGCCGTTACGCTGTTTGCCGAGAATGATCTGCGCGATGCCCTTTTCTTCGCTGTTGTCGTGATAAACCTCGTCACGATAGATAAACATAATCAAGTCGGCATCCTGCTCGATGGAGCCGGACTCACGCAAGTCGGAGTTGACCGGGCGTTTATCGGCGCGCTGCTCAAGGCTTCGGTTTAGCTGCGAAAGGGCCACGACCGGCACCTGCAACTCTTTCGCCAGCGCCTTGAGCGAGCGGGAAATCTCGGCGATTTCAAGGGTACGGTTATCAGACAGCGAAGGTACGCGCATCAATTGCAAATAGTCGATCATTATCATGCTCAGACCGCCATGCTCACGGAAAATACGGCGTGCGCGCGAACGCACTTCCGTGGGCGTCAGGCCCGAGGAGTCATCGATATACATATTGCGTTTTTCGAGCAGGATCCCCATCGTGCTTGAGATGCGCGCCCAGTCCTCGTCGTCCAGCTGACCGGTACGAATTCGTGTCTGGTCAACGCGCGACAGTGAAGCCAGCATACGCATCATCAGCTGGTCGCCGGGCATTTCGAGGCTAAAGATAAGCACCGGTTTTTCCTGCATCATCGCGGCGTTTTCGCACAGGTTCATGGCGAAGGTCGTTTTACCCATTGATGGACGGGCGGCGACGATAATCAGGTCGGATTTCTGGAGTCCGGCGGTTTTCTTGTCGAGATCGCTGTAGCCGGTCGACACGCCGGTTACGCCGTCGTGCGGACGCTGGAACAACTCTTCGATGCGCGCTACGGTGCTCTCAAGAATGCGGTCTACACTTTTCGGCCCTTCATCCTTGTTCGCGCGGCTTTCGGCAATCTGGAATACCCGCGATTCGGCCAAATCGAGCAGGTCTTCACTGCTGCGGCCCTGCGGATCGTATCCGGCATCGGCGATTTCATTGGCGACAGAGATCATCTCGCGTACCACGGCGCGCTCGCGCACGATGTCGGCGTAGGCCCCGATATTGGCGGCGCTCGGGGTATTTTTGGACAGTTCGGCCAGATAGGCAAAGCCGCCGACGGAATCCAGATCGCCCTTTTGTTCCAGCGATTCGGAAAGGGTAATCAGGTCGATAGGCTTGCTCATTTCCAGCAAACGCTGCATCTCGGTGAAAATCAGACGATGCGGACGGCTGAAGAAGTCATTGCTCACCACGCGCTCGGCGACGTTGTCCCAGCGTTCGTTATCCAGCATTAATCCACCCAGCACGGACTGCTCAGCCTCTATGGAGTGTGGCGGGAGCTTGAGCCCTTCCATCTGACGATCGCGGGGTTCGTGCGTTTTATTGGTTGGTTTATTGTTTCCGGCCATTGATAAATGCTTTCCTACTCTGAATAACGGGCGTGGCGACGTCGGCCTGAGGGTCAGGACCGCCGTGAATAACGCCTCAGTATACCGAATTATAATTCCTTATGATGCCTCATTTCCAAACGGTATTAGCAGCAGCACACCGTGTGTGGATCGCCCGGATTAATTAGCGTAGGGTAAAAATCAGACTTAAATGCGAGGAAAAATAATGGCTAAGCGAATTCAATTCAGCGCTACCGGCGCGCCCGAAGTTTTGGAGTATGTTGATTTTGACCCTAAAGATCCTGCAGTTGACGAAGTGCAGGTCGAGAACCGCGCGATTGGTATCAACTACATTGATACCTACGTGCGCAGCGGATTGTATGCACCGGCCTCCCTGCCTTCTGGGCTTGGAACCGAGGCTTCGGGCGTCGTCAAGCAGGTCGGCGCTAATGTACGCCACATCAAGGTCGGCGATCGCGTGGTCTATGCGCAGTCTTCGCTCGGAGCCTATAGCGAAGTGCATAATGTGCCGGCTTACAGAGTGGCCGTGCTGCCCGAAGGCGTCAGTTTCGAACAGGCCGCGGCCTCTTTTCTGAAAGGGTTGACCGTAGAATATCTGTTCCGCCAAACCTACAAGGTTAAAGCCGGGGAAACGATTCTATTCCAGGCCGCGGCGGGCGGTGTAGGCCTTATCGCCTGCCAGTGGGCAAAAGCGCTGGGCGTAAAATTGATAGGTACCGTGGGTTCCGAAGAAAAAGCCAAACTTGCGAAAGAAGCCGGTGCCTGGGCAACAATCAATTATCAGACGGAAGACGTCGCCGCGCGCGTGGCAGAATTGACTCAGGGCGAAAAAGTTTCTGTCGTTTATGACTCGGTGGGGCAAAGTACCTGGCTTGCTTCACTCGACAGCCTGAAACGTCACGGTTTGCTGGTCAGTTTCGGTAATGCGTCCGGGCCGGTCACCGGCGTGAATCTCGGGATTCTGAACCAGAAAGGGTCGCTGTTTGTCACCCGCCCTTCCCTTAATAATTACGTCACCAATCAGGAAGAACTGACTCACGCCAGTCAGGAACTGTTTTCGCTAATTGCCAGTGGCGCTATCAAGGTGGATGTAAAAGAGTCGCAGAAGTTCCCGCTCTCCGAGGCGCGTAGAGCTCACGAGACACTGGAAAGCCGCGCCACGTCTGGCTCCAGCTTGTTGATTCCGGGAAAATAACTTTTTTAAGCACCGGTAGATGCAAAGAGGGCTCCGATTAAGGAGCCCTCTTATGCTGTTCGCACTCAATAAGATTGAGGTAGAACGGTACCGCCTGTAGGTTACTGCAAGGTAAATCCGGGGACGATGTTGCTTGAGCAACTATTTTAGGCCTCACCGGACTGGATGAATAAGGTTCGTCAATCGAACGGCGTCAAAAAACGGCACGTCGGCAACGAGAAATTCATCCTAGCAGCGACCTATGTTAAAAAGTATGATTAATTTGCTTTAAAAGCATTTAATGGCTCAACCTGTGATCAAGTCCACATAAGTAAAAGCTATGACGGGCACATTACATGATGTCTCGCGGTCAGGGTCAAAATAATGGTCCGAATTAACAGCCGCTTATAAATCACCCATCCGTTTTGCCGCGATTACGGCAGACGTCTGCGTTTATAGCGCGGCTTCCCGGGCTGTTTGTAGGCGCGATAGATCCACACGACGGCGACGGCCAGCAGCAGCCACGGCAACATTTTTATAACAACCGTAAACAGTCCACCCACCATCATCAATGCGAATCCCACAACCATTGCCGCAATCATTCCAATCAATGAAATGCCGGTCATCAGCAGCATAAAGAAAAAACCTAAAACAAATAAAACTTCGGCCATGAGAAAGCTCCTGTACAGAGAGGCACGCGCGAGGCCCAATAAGACGTCGTCATGCAAAAATCACTACAGTAGTTATATCAAGAAACGTGCCAGATAATTTATTACTTAATTTATTGATTTATAAGGCAATAAAAAACCCGCCTTGATGGCGGGCTTTGAAATGTGGTCAACAAGACGAACTATTGGCGAATTTTGAACAGAATCAAACGCCGCTGGTCGCCATTTGCGGGCGAGTCACCATGGATAGCGCCTGCTCGACCACCTCGATTCCCGCGCCCGGTTTGTGCGCATTTTCGCTAAGGTGACGACGCCACTGACGCGCGCCCGGAATCCCCTGAAAAATGCCCAGAATATGACGGGTGATGTGCCCCAGATAGGTTCCCTTAGTTAACTCGGCCTCAATATAAGGATACAGAGAACGAATGACGTCAGGCCCGGTCAACGCTGGCGCTTCACTGCCAAACAGTTCGCGGTCGACATCCAGCAAAATGGAAGGATTTTGATAGGCTTCGCGCCCCATCATTACGCCGTCCATATGCTGCAAATGCTGCGCGGCTTCTTCCAGTGTCTTGATGCCGCCGTTAATCGCCATCGTTAAATGCGGAAAATCGCGCTTGAGCTGATAAACGCGCGGATAGTCCAGCGGCGGCACTTCACGGTTTTCTTTCGGACTTAACCCAGAAAGCCAGGCTTTTCGCGCATGGATGATAAAGGTCTCGCACTCGCCGTGGCCCGACACCTGCTGCACGAAGTCGCAGAGGAATTCGTAGCTGTCGAGTTCATCAATGCCGATACGGGTTTTGACGGTCACCGGAATAGACACCACGTCGCGCATTGCCTTGATGCAATCTGCCACCAGTGATGCCTGCGCCATAAGACAGGCTCCGAACATGCCGTTCTGCACGCGGTCGGAAGGACAGCCAACGTTAAGATTAATTTCGTCATAGCCGCGCGCCTCGGCAAGTTTGGCGCAGGTTGCCAAATCTTGAGGATTGCTGCCACCCAGCTGCAGCGCAACCGGATGCTCTTCTTCGCCAAACGCCAGATAATCGCCTTTGCCATGAATGATTGCGCCGGTCGTGACCATTTCGGTATAGAGCAGCGCTTCACGGCTCATCATGCGATGAAAATGACGGCAATGACGGTCGGTCCAGTCCAGCATCGGCGCAATGGAAAAGCGCTGGGCGCTGAATTCACGGGGGGTTTGGATTTCTTTATTTTCGAGCATTTTTATCAAGTTAGGCTGTTTAATGCGTTCTCCGTGCGCGATACCTGCCGATTATTATTGCGGGCAAAGGGGACGGGAACTGGCTGAAGTATGGCCTATTGTAACATAGTCGCGCCGTGTCATGCTGGCATCGCGCAAGGCGCCTTGATGAAAACAAAGGAATGATTCCACCTAATTACCCCGCTGCTGCGCACCCATACTCTTAACGGACACCCGTCATTTGCGTCATACCGTCTTCCTCTCTATTTCGTCCCGGCGCAGCAAGCCGGACAAAGAGAACACGCCATGAAAGATCCTGATGAATATATCCTTACCCGCTATACCGATTGTGACTATTTTACCGCAGGAAAATTTTATCCGGTGTGGGCAAAGTTCGGCTTTATTTGTCGAATCATCGATGACGACGGTATTCCCAAGCTGGTCGTCGCCCCCGGCCACGGCGTTTGCGCGCATCTCGGCACGGAAGGCGAATGGCAGCACGTCAAATAGTGCAACTCTGGAAATAAAGGCAATTTATGACGGCATTTGAAGAGTATATGAATGAGATCATGCCCGAAAATCAGGGAGTGACCCTGCGTCGGCGTCAACTGTACGCCATCCCGAGAATTCGCCACGCGAAAGAGGATTTTGAGGCGGGTTATCAATATGGTTATGAGAAAGCGTTATCCACGATTAACAAGTCTGCGGGCTGCGCGGGCGAGCCGGGTGCTCGATAATCCTCGGCTTGCAGGAAATGAAATGAACGGGTCATTGGGTATTGCGGCGTAGCCCTCGGAGAATGTCAGGAAGCATGGTAAAATCGGGGTTCTATTTATGCAGAGACGTCGCGATGAACTCAACCACTACGGAAAATATCCTCACTCAAGCTGAGCATTTGTGTCAGCAACGTAGCGTTCGGCTTACCCCGCAGCGGCTTGAAGTGTTGCGTCTGATGACGGAACAACCGGGCGCCATCAGCGCCTATGACCTACTCGATCTCCTGCGCAAAACAGAGCCTCAGGCTAAACCACCAACGGTTTACCGCGCGCTCGACTTTCTGCTGGAGCAGGGGTTTATTCATCGCGTGGAGTCGGCCAACAGTTACGTGGTGTGTCACCATTTTGAAGAGCCGAGTCATACCTCTGCCCTGTATATCTGCGATCGCTGCGGTCTGGTCACCGAGAAAACCACAGACGGCATTGAAGAACGCCTGGCCAAGCTTGCGAAAGAGTCAGGCTTCGTCCTGCGCCATTCCGTTGTCGAAGCACATGGCCTATGTGCAGAATGTTCGGTTATCGAGTCTTGCGAAAGTCAGGAACATTGCGGACACGATCATAGCATTGCGGTAAAAAAACGTTAAAGACACGCGCGATTGACGGGAGGTGCTAGACTTTCGGGAAACTGATTGCGAGGCACTTATGGAAAACCAACATCATGCCAGTTGTCACTGTGGCGCGGTAAAATTTACCGTAAAACTCACCGACGGCTTTACGACTGCCAGACGCTGCGATTGTTCTTATTGCAGAATGCGCGGAGCCGTCGTGGTTTCCGCCAATCTTGACGACATCACTATTTTGCAGGGTGAAGACAAACTCACCGAATACCAGTTTCATACCAAAACGGCCAGACACTTTTTCTGCTCGGTCTGCGGCATTTATACCCATCATCAACGCCGTTCCAATCCTTCTCAATACGGGGTGAATGTTGCCTGCATTGAAAACCTTTCGCCGTTCGACTTCCCTGATGTTCCCGTCATGATAGGCACCCAGCATCCGAGCGACAGCAATACCCAATCGGAAATTGCAGGGCATTTGCTCTTTGTACCTGGCGATAAATAGTTTGGTTACGGGAAACTCGGGAAAAGATCATTAAGCTGAGTGGGTAGGTACATCCTTGTACCCTGCGTCCTGAAAAGCACCTTGGGTAGGAGCAGCTTTTAAACTTCAGGACGCAGCATTCGAGAAACTATCGACTACCAGTGATACTTGTTGTCGGTTTCCCAAGACTTGAGTTCTTTTTCGGCTTCGTCTTTCTGGTATCCATAACGTTCCTGGATTTTACCGACGAGCTGGTCACGTTTCCCTTCAACGACTGTCAGATCGTCGTCGGTCAACTTGCCCCATTTTTCTTTAACTTTACCTTTAAACTGTTTCCAATTACCGTCTGCTTGATCCTTATTCATAATCAACTCTCCTGTTTAGCTCTGGTTTTGTGGCATTTGCTTAATGCCTTTCAACAGTTCTAATTGTAGTAGAGAGTTTCGAAAATGCAGGGATATTGGGTCAATCTGCTAATAACTAGGAATAATCCAAGGATTTAAAACCAGGTGTCGTGTTGCCAGTGCCGACGCCATATCCAACCCAGCGCCAGGCCCCGCACGGCCAGAAACACCGTCACCGCCAACCAGAGCGCGTGATTGCCGAGTACAGGTAATGACAGCAGCGCCAGAGCATAGCCGCCGGCCGCAATCGCCATACTGTTGCGCATCTCCCTGCCCCGCGTCGCGCCGATGAACATGCCGTCCAGCAGATAACACCAGACACCCGCCAGCGGTAACACGACCTGCCATCCGAGATAGCGGTCAGCCAGTTCACGCAGTTCCGGCAGAGACGTCAGAAGGTTGACGATGTGCTCTCCGGCCACGGCATACACCAGGGCGAACGCCAGCGCGACGAGACCGGCCTGCCGACAGGCCGCGTGCCAGAATTGAAGCAGTCGAACTTTATCCTTCGCGCCAAAGGCCTGCCCGGAATGCGCCTCGACGGCATAGGCAAAGCCGTCCAGCGCAAAGGTGGTGAAGGTCAGCAGATTCATCAGAACCGCATTGACCGCGATAGTCTGGCTGCCCAGTCGTGCTCCGATAATGGTCAACGACGCGAAACACAGCTGAACCATCAAGGAACGCAGCATGATGTCGCGGTTAAGCGCGATCAGTTTGCGCAGATTACCCTGCCAGGACCGCTTCAGAAGCGGCCAGTCTATGCCGTATCTTTTCATGACAATCGAGACCAGCCACAGACCGAGCGCAAGCGTGGCGAATTCGGAACAGACGGTCGCAATCGCCGCCCCTTTGACATTCCAGCCGAGTCCGACCACCAGCCAAAGATCAAGGACTACGTTAATCAGATTCCCGACGATAAGCATGATAACCGGTGCGCGCACATACTGAATGCCGAGCAGCCAGCCGAGTATCACCATGTTGGCCAATGAAGCCGGTGCGCTGTACCAGCGAATCGAGAGAAAAATCTGTGCCTGCTGCAACACGGCCTGACTGCCGCCCACAACCTGCAAGGCCAGAGTAATCAGCGGCTGACGCAACAAGAAGATAAGCGCACCGGCTATCAGCGCCAACAGGAAAGGCTGTACGAAGGCGCGCGCCAGCAGCATGTTGTCTTGTGCGCCAAGCGCCTGCGCGGTGAGTCCGGTCGTGCTCATGCGCAGAAACAGCAGCAGCATAAACAGAAAACTGGTGACCATCGCGCCAATGGCGACACCGCCGAGATAGTCGGGGCTGTCGAGATGGCCAATAACGGCAGTGTCGACCAGACCCAGCAACGGCACGGTAATGTTGGAGAAGATCATTGGCAGAGCCAGCAACCACAGTGCTTTGTCGGTCGGGCTAAAGAAGGTTTTTCCAAGGGCAGCGAGTGCAGACATGAAAGATGGCGCTCATCAAAAAGATATCGGCCCATTTAAAGGCAAATATATTAACGCAAGGCGGAAAAAAGGACGCAGCATGACGACGCCAAAAGGTCGTCATACGCGCATTCTGCACAGTGGGGCAAGTGCAGAATTGAATTCGGAGGACTACGGGATCAGGACCAGTCGCCGTTGCGAATAACGCCTACTGCCAATCCTTCAATGCTGAAACTCTGTTCGCGCAGATCAACCACGATAGGGTCGAAATCGCTGTTTTCAGGAAGCAACTGAATAATGTTGCCCTGTTTTTTCAGGCGCTTGACGGTAACTTCGTCGTCGATGCGTGCCACCACAACCTGACCATTACGGGCATCCTGGGTTTTATGCACGGCCAGCAGATCGCCGTCGAGAATACCGATATCACGCATCGACATACCGCTTACGCGCAGCAGGAAATCGGCGTTGGGTTTAAACATGGCCGGATCGACCTGATAATGTGCCTCGATGTGCTGGGTAGCAAGCAGCGGTTCACCGGCGGCAACGCGGCCAATCAACGGCAGACCGTCTTCTTCTTCCATCAGCAGGCGAATACCGCGAGACGCACCGGAAACAATCTCGATGACGTTTTTACGGGCAAGGGCTTTCAAATGCTCTTCGGCCGCGTTGGGAGAACGGAACCCGAGACGTGTGGCAATTTCTGCACGCGTTGGCGGCATACCGGTGGTGGCGATATGATCGCGAATAAGGTCATAGACCTCTTGTTGTCTAGCTGTAAGTGCTTTCATTCCGCCCCCTGTTTGTTTATACAGTCTAGCTGTGAGTATATACAGGTAAAGGTGGAATGAAAACCAGAGAGTACACAAAAAACAGACATTAAGCGGCTTTTAAATATTCAGCGCCAGTGCGGCACAAGGATTGCCAGCCAGGTAAAAACGGCAAACAGAATCGCGATAAGCACGGCCGCCGATCCCATATCTTTGGCCCGACCGGAAAGCGGATGGAATTCGGGTCCGATTCGGTCGATTGCCGCTTCGACGGCACTGTTCAGCAATTCCACCACCAGCACCATAATCAGTGATCCCACCATTAAAATCCGTTCGATGCTGCTCACATCGAGGTAAAATGCCAGTAAGATGGCAGGAACGACGACGACAGCTTCCTGACGAAATGCGGCTTCGTTCTTCCAGGCTGACGTCAGGCCCTTGAGGGAATATCCGGCAGCCTTGTAAATACGGGTGAGTCCTGTGACCTGATTTGCCATAATATTTTATGTCTTAAGGTGATTTTCAGGCATTTTAGCCTGAATCCGTTATCCTATCACCACAGATCTCATACCTGCTTTCTGGTATCCTTGCCGCGAATTGCTAACAAGAGGCTTCACGTTTTTATGTCAGGATGGCGTAGACTTTATTATACCTTGCTGAATTTACCGCTAAAAATGCTGGTAAGCAGCAAGGTCATTCCTACAGATCCGGTGACGGAGTTGCGTTTGGATCCCACGCGCCCGATTCTGTATGTTTTGCCTTACAACTCCAAGGCCGACCTTCTGACGCTGCGGGCCCAGTGCCTGGCGCAGAACCTGCCCGACCCGCTCATTCCGCTGGAAATCGACGGCGTGCACCTGCCAAGCCACGTTTTCATCGGTGAAGGGCCGCGCGTCTTCCCGTATTACCAGCCCCAGCAGGAGTCGGTAAAACTCTTCCACGACTATCTCGATCTGCATCGCAACAACCCGACGCTGGATATCCAGATGCTGCCGGTCTCCGTGATGTTTGGCCGTGCGCCCGGTCGTGAAGGTCAGGACACACCCCAGCTTCGCGTGCTCAACGGCGTCCAGAAGTTCTTTGCGGTGCTCTGGCTCGGACGCGACAGCTTCGTGCGTTTCTCCAACACCGTTTCCCTTCGCGATATGGCAAGCCAGCACGGTACCGATAAAACCATCGCCCACAAACTGGCGCGCGTTGCCCGCATGCATTTCTCGCGTCAGCGTCACGCCGCTGTCGGCCCGCGTCTGCCCGTGCGTCAGGACTTGTTCAACAAGCTGCTGGCCTCCAAGGCCATAGAAAAAGCGGTTGAAGACGAAGCGCGTACCAAAAAGATCTCCTACGACAAGGCCCAGCAAAACGCGATTGCCCTGATGGAAGAGATTGCCGCCGACTTCAACTATGAAGCCGTGCGCCTGTCCGACCGCGTGCTGAGCTGGACCTGGAACCGTCTGTATAAAGGCATCAACGTCAACAACGCCGAGCGTGTGCGTCAATTGGCGCAAGATGGTCAGGAAATTGTCTATGTGCCCTGCCACCGCAGCCACATGGACTACCTGCTGCTTTCCTACGTGCTCTATCATCAGGGCCTGGTTCCTCCGCACATCGCGGCGGGCATCAACCTGAACTTCTGGCCGGCCGGACCTATCTTCCGTCGTCTGGGCGCGTTCTTTATCCGTCGTACCTTCAAGGGCAACAAACTCTACTCCACGGTATTTCGCGAATACCTGGGCGAGCTGTTCAGCCGGGGTTATTCGGTCGAATACTTTGTCGAGGGCGGACGCTCGCGTACCGGTCGACTGCTCGAGCCGAAAACCGGCACGCTGTCGATGACGATTCAGGCGATGCTGCGCGGCGGTTCGCGTCCTATTACGCTGGTGCCTATCTATATCGGTTACGAGCACGTAATGGAAGTCGGCACCTACGCCAAGGAGTTACGCGGCGCGACCAAAGAGAAAGAAAGTTTCATGCAGATGATCAACGGCTTGCGCAAGCTGCGCAATCTGGGTCAAGGCTACGTCAACTTTGGCGAACCGCTGCATCTCACGCCGTATCTCAATCAGAATGTCCCGCAGTGGCGCGAGTCTATCGATCCTATCGAAGCCCATCGCCCAAGCTGGCTGACGCCGACCGTGCAGGACATCGCAGACACGATTATGGTGCGCATCAACAACTCGGCCGCAGCCAACGCCATGAACCTGTGTTCGACGGCGCTGCTGGCGTCGCGCCAACGCTCGCTGACCCGCGAACAGCTTGTCGAGCAGCTCGACTGCTATCTGCAACTTCTGCGCAACGTGCCTTACAACAAAGACTCCACGGTGCCGGAACACACGGCGGACAAGCTGCTGGATCACGCGCTGCACATGAACAAGTTCCAGGTCGAGAAGGACAATATTGGCGATATCATCATTCTGCCGCGCGAGCAGGCGGTGCTGATGACCTACTATCGCAACAATATTCATCACCTTCTGGTCATGCCTTCTCTTATCGCCAGCATCGTGATGCATCATGGTCAGGTCAGCAAGGCCGAACTTTTGCGTCAGGTCGAGCTTATCTATCCGATGATGAAAGCCGAACTGTTTATGCATTACGACAAGGCGCAACTGCCTGAACTGCTTGATGTGCTGAGCAGCGAACTGGCGCGTCAGGCGCTGATTCAGATTGATGGCGAGAATCTGAAGCTCAATCCGCTGCGCAACCGTCCGTTGCAGCTGCTGGCGGCGGGCGTGCGCGAAACACTGCAACGCTATGCCATCACGCTGTCCCTGCTGAGCCATAATCCAAGCATCAGCCGCGGCGCGCTCGAAAAAGAGAGCCGCATCATGGCGCAGCGTCTGTCGGTACTGCACGGCATCAACGCGCCCGAGTTCTTCGACAAGGCCGTGTTTACCACGTTGGTCGGCACGCTGCGTAATGAAGGCTATATCAATGATATCGGTGATGCGATTCCGGAACATACCCGCGAGATTTACACCATTCTCAGCGACTTGATTACCCCGGATATCCGTCTGACGATTGAAAGCGCCGGCATGCCCTCCGAATTGCCTGTCGCAACCGAACCGCTGGCAGAGCCGAAGCTGGACGTTAGAGACACGGACCACTAACGACTGCCCGCTTCGCCCATAAAAAAACCCCGCCAATCGCAAGAGAGGCGGGGTTTTTCTTTTGAGGATGACGGCGCTGTCAGGTCAGAGAATAGCTGAGCAGAATGCCGATAAACATCACCATGCCGACATAGTTATTGTTGCGAAACGCCTGAAAACACTGCTCGCGCTGACGCGTCGCGGTGATTTTCTGCTGATGGACAAACAGACAGGCCGCCAGCAGCAGTGACCAGTAGAATGGCGCGCCCAGCTGACTCAATTGCCCGACGATCATCATGAGCACCAGCGTAGCCAGTTGCAGCAGGCCGATAATCAGGTTGTCGTAGCGACCAAACAGAATGGCGGTCGACTTCACGCCTATCTTAAGGTCGTCGTCTCTGTCCACCATGGCATACTGCGTGTCGTACGCTACGGTCCAGCAGAGATTGGCGATAAACAGCAGCCAGCAAGCAAGCGGCAAGGTTTCGCCTACCGCCATATATGCCATCGGAATCGCCCAGCCGAACGCGGCGCCCAGCACCACCTGCGGCAGATGACTGACGCGCTTCATGAACGGATAAACCCACGCCAGCGCCAGGCCGACCACAGACAACAGAATCGTCTTGCCGTTGAGCAGCAACACCAGCAGGAAAGAGGCCAGCACCAGTCCGCCAAACAGCATCTTGGCCTGCTTGCTGGTAATCGCGCCGCTTGGCAGCGGTCGACCGGCGGTGCGTTTCACATGGCCATCGACCTTGCGGTCGGCATAATCATTGATAACGCAACCCGCCGCGCGCATGAAAAATACGCCCAGCACGAAGACTATCAATATTTTCAGCAGTGGCATTCCGCCGCTGGCCAGCCACAGCGCCCAGAGCGTCGGCCACATCAGCAGCAGTGAGCCGATCGGCTTGTCAATTCGCATCAGTCGACAATAATCGCGCCATTGTCCCCGTATTTCGGTGCCCATCAACGTGGTGTTCTCCCTTGAGGCTAAAAGTATCAGTCAGATTTTACATCTTGTGCCGCGCGGGGATAAACCGGCGAAGCGGGTAGAAATATCTCGGTCAGCAGCAACGGTTTGTCGGACAGGCGCAGGCGAGAACGTCGCGCCCAGTGTCCGGCCTGCTGGCCCAGATGAATATAGTCGCGGCTGAGATGATTGCCGCTGAACAGGTAGCGCCCGAGCGGCAGCGTGCCGAGGTCGACCAATGCCTGATCCGGTCCGGTCAGCGTTTCGAGAGGAATAACCGTTCGCCCGAGCAGCCAGGGTTCGTCGTCACCGCAAAGCACGATTTCGCGCAGCCAGTAACGCTCGCTTTCCGGCAGTTGCTCTGCCTCTTCGTCACTGAGTTCGGCGCGGGCAATAAAGCATTCGCGCTGCGGGATGACGCTGACCTTGCTGCAATGTTGCTCGAAGCGACGGGTCATCGACCCCATCTCCAGCAGCCAGTCGACTATCTCGGGCGGAACATCGGCGGTAAATTCGAACCAGCGAATAGCATCGGGAAAAGAGACATAAGACTCAGACATCAACACTCCGAGCAGGTAGAGAACTCTACCAAAAAAAGGGATTCAGGCGGGCATTCTAGCGCAGATTCTCCCGGCGGTAATCCCGCCGGGGTCATCATTTATTATTCGCGTTTCAGGCGTTCGCCATTGGCGAGATACAGCGTGACCACCAGCACCAGAATGGCGGCGGTGTAGAGCAGCGTGTCGATCGGGCTTTTATGGTCGACGATGATAAAACGGATAATCGCCGTAATGCCGATATAGACAAAATAGCGTAGCGGGAAGTGGTAACCCGACGCAAAGTACTTGACTATCAAGGCGATAAATTCGAAGTACAGGAAGTAGATGACGATGCCTTCAATCAGCATATACGACGAAGACTCGTCATTGTTGACGAACAGGACAAGCGCGAGGTGATAGGTTTCACGCCCTAAAAACAGCATCAGAATCGCTGCCAGTCCTAAAAGAAAAACGTTTAAAAGTCGCTGCATGACGACGGCGATCGCGGTCGCCCTTTTTGATCCTGCCATGTGATGTAGATCCCACTTAATTGTTGAATGGCAGCAGAATACCACAGCGTCTCGCCGACGAAAGTCGGTTGTGAAGCCTGCGCAACGTTTGCTTAATAATTGCACAGCGCGGATACTTGATTACGGCTACACGGTCTGTGAAAGATTTTTGCAGATCCTCCTCTCAAAGGATCCCGATGATAAATCGACGAGAGCTCCTCTCCGGTGTGGCAGGCGGTGTGGTTTCAGCAGGTTTGCTGACGGCGGCGGCGGCCAATCCCGCCAGCATCGTCAGCGTCAATAACGTTTCGGCATTGCGAAAACGCGCGGCCCCGGGCGATCGCCTTTGCGCCGTGGTGCTCGGCTACCATTTTGCCGGCGACGGCGGTGGCAAGCTGATGTACTGGGATGCCGCCAACGAGCAAACGGCCAATGACGGCACCGTTATCGCCTTGCCGGGCAGTCTGAAGGGCCGCTGGCTTTTATTGCACAACGGCACTCTCGATTTCCGTCAATTTGGCATCTTCAATGGCGAAAACGGAGCCGATGCCGCCCTTGATGCAATGGTCAACGACCCGCAAATTCACCGTATCGAAGCGCATACCGCCCTGAACTTCCGCTATCGCCATCAGTTTTCCCGTTCCGATATCACCCTCGATTTTGGCGGGCAAACGGTTACCACCTCCGGCCTCGACGCGCTCGAAAACATCAAAGACAACTACCTTTCCGCCATTCTGGCCTTTCGCGGCGAGGTTGAAGAAAAGGTTACCGTCAGCCCCCTGCTTCATCCCCTGCCGCTGCTCAGCGAAATCTATCCTGTCGAAGACAGCAGCCAGTTTCCGGTCGGGCAGTGGTTTTGTCTCGAATCCGAAAAAATGGCCGGACACTGGCAGCGAAAGATTCAGCGGCTGGTGCAGGTCACGGCGCAGATAGACGCCACTCACGTGCGACTCAATTACCGCACCGGCTGGCCGCTTGAGGCCGGAAAATCTTTGCAGTGGCGTAAAGTGACGCCGGTAAAAAACGTGCTGATCCAGAATATGCAGTTTATTGGCCAGGGCGAATTACCGGATACCAGTTCGCAACCTGTCACCTTTGAATACGCGATTTATTGCGATGTGTACCGCATTCATGCGCAGGGGACATTCTGGTCGGTGATTTTTCGCCGCTGGAACACCTTTTTTCGCACCGAACAGTGCTCTTTGAGCAATCCGCCGTCCGTTTCGTGGGGCGGCGCAGGATATCTCACTCAGCAAATCTATTGCCAATACGGACACATCGCCGACTGCACCACGTCCAATGCCCGTCATCTCAATGACTTGACCGCCAGCTCTTCGTGCGTGGTGCAAAACTGTCATAGTGACGGCGACAGCACAGGCGCGTTTGTCACGCACGGTCAATACGAGCATGACCTGCAGTTTATCGGCAATTCCGGCATCATTACGCTTGCCAATTCGGGCGTTGACTGGGGACAGACGGCCGCCAGAATCGCCATCAGCCAGCATGTCTGTTCCGTGCTGATTGCCAATACCTTCATCAGCGACCTGACCCTGACCGACGTGCATGTTTATCGCGACGTCTATCACGGCGGTCTCGGCATTTTGCGGCTGCACTGCGACGGGCTGACCGTCAGAAACTGTAGCGTCAACGGCGAACTCACCCTGATTCAGCATGAACAGCACAGCCCTAAAATGAATCTGTTCGATAACTGTGCCTTCACGCTGGATGCGCGCCATGATTCCACCATCAGCGATCTGGAGCTGGACGACCCCTATATCGATTCGCATCCGCTGCCTACGTCGCGTAATTCCTTTCAGGGCAACTCACGCCTGCATTTTTCCCATTGCACCTTTGAAGGCGAAACGGCAGACACTTCGCTGCTGGTCAACAATCACGAAAATTACTTTTCTGGCTGCAAAATCAATAATCTGGCGATTGTTCTTTTAGGCGAGGTACCGCAGAAACTGGTGATTGACGGCGAAACGATGCTTACCGCCGAGGCCTCCTCGCTGGCGCGCATTTCACGGCGTGGCGTTCAGCCGGTGACCTGGCTTCTGGGGCCGCTGCGCAGCGAAGTCAACGCGGTCGACGCGCTTCATATCGAGATTGAGGGCGGGATTAACTACTATCAGGCGCGGCACGCCACCTTTGTAAACGGCAAACGCCGCCTGATGGCCGAGGCATTTTCTCTACCGTCGTATTTTATCGAGCAGGATAATCTGTTGCTGGCGGTGGAATCCGAGATGCCATCCGAGGCGGAGGGAAATGGGGTAATCAACAATACGCAGATAGTGACATCAAAAACAGTGCTGCCGCCTACACCGAATCGGCAAGGCGGCAGTCATTAACGGCAATTGCCGAAGAGAAGGGATATCTCCGGCAATAAACCGCTTAACGCCAGGCTTTGAAGCGGTTGATCAGACCATTGGTCGATGCATCGTGACCGCTAATCTCCTCACCGTTTTCCAGCTCCGGCAGAATGCGGTTAGCCAGTTGTTTACCCAGTTCCACACCCCATTGGTCGAAGGTGTAGATGTTCAGAATGGCACCCTGAGTAAAGATTTTATGCTCATACAGCGCAATCAACGCACCCAGACTGAACGGCGTGATTTCGCGCAGCAGGATGGAGTTGGTCGGACGGTTGCCTTCAAAGACCTTGAATGGCGCGACGTGCTTGACGTCTTCCGGCTTTTTACCTTGCGCGGCAAATTCTTCTTCAACGGTGTCGAGAGACTTGCCGAAAGCAAGAGCCTCGGTTTGCGCGAAGAAGTTGGACAGCAGCTTGGCGTGATGATCGCTAAGCGGGTTGTGGCTGATAGCTGGCGCAATGAAGTCGCACGGCACGATTTTGGTGCCCTGGTGAATCAGCTGGTAAAACGCGTGCTGACCGTTGGTGCCCGGCTCGCCCCAGATGATTGGGCCAGTCTGGTAATCTACCGGAGAACCGTTGCGGTCTACGTATTTCCCGTTGGATTCCATGTTGCCCTGCTGGAAATAAGCAGCGAAACGGTGCAGATACTGGTCGTAGGGCAGAATGGCTTCGGTTTCGGTGCCGAAGAAATCGTTATACCAGATACCAATCAGCGCCAGGATGACAGGCAGGTTTTTCTCGGCTGGCGTTTCGGCGAAGTGTTTGTCCATGGCGTGTGCGCCGCTCAGCAGTTGCTCGAAGTTCTCGAAACCGACCGAAAGCGCAATGGAAAGACCGATTGCCGACCACAGTGAGTAACGTCCGCCGACCCAGTCCCAGAACTCGAACATGTTGTCGGTATCGATTCCAAACTCGGAGACGGCTTTGCCGTTGGTAGACAGCGCAGCGAAGTGCTTCGCGACGTGCTGCTCGTCACCGGCCGTTTTCAGGAACCAGTCGCGCGCGCTGTGGGCGTTGGTCATGGTTTCCTGCGTGGTGAAGGTTTTGGAGGCAACCAGGAACAGCGTGGTTTCCGGGTTCAGCGGTTTCAGCGTTTCGGCAATGTGCGTGCCGTCGACGTTGGAAACAAAATGCATGTTGAGGTGATTTTTATAAGGGCGCAGCGCCTCGGTCACCATGAAAGGCCCCAGATCCGAACCGCCGATACCGATGTTGACGACGTCGGTAATCGCCTTGCCGGTGTAACCCTTCCAGCTCCCGCCGATAACGCGCTCGGTGAAGCTCTTTATTTTGGCCAGTACCGCGTTGACTTCGGGCATGACGTCTTTGCCGTCGACCACAATAGGCGTGTTGCTGCGGTTACGCAGCGCAACGTGCAGCACGGCACGGTCTTCGGTGCGGTTTATCTTCTCACCGGAAAACATCGATTTGATGGCTTCCTGCAGCTCGGTCTCTTTTGCCAGCGCCTGCAGTTTGTCCAGGGTCTCTGTCGTGATGCGGTTTTTAGAATAGTCGACCAGAATTTGATCGTCGAAAGTAGCAGAGAACTTGGAAAAACGATCGCCATCTTCAGCAAACAGATGACTGATTTCTACATCTTTTACTTGTTCGAAATGCTGCTGCAGGGCTTGCCAGGCAGCGGTTTGAGTTGGATTGATATTTTTCATAGCAATGCTCTTAGGCTGAGAATGTAAGGTGACATCTTGACTATTATTTAGCGCAACTGCCTTGATTGTATCCGGTATTTTGGAAGATGAGATGCCTTTTCTTGCGTTTCTTGCAATAGGCAATAACTGTTGGCAAACCTGTCTGATAGTCAAATACCGCACTGAATAATAGATGACATTCCGTCAAAATGTGAGCGAGATGCCCTCAGACCGTTGACAGGAGGCGCAGAACCGGTAATTCTAGGCGCCTAACTTATACGCGTCCGCGCGTGTAGGCCAGAAGAGGCGCGTCGCCCAGGCAATGTATCGGAGGAACCGTATCCTGCGAGGGTGCATTATGGGGTGCGACGCCGAGGTCAGACACCCAACGGTTGGGAAAAGATCGACTACAGGGGCTGAATCCCCTGGGTTGTCACCGCTATAGCTCGATGAGCTATTGGCATGGTGGGGCGCTTCTGGGTGTACCGTAGCATTTCTACGCCTGCTCCCGTTTCCCGCTCTACCCTTGTGCCAAGGAATATGCAATTAAAAAGGCCGTCTTATAAAAGGACGACCCTGACACGAGGTTTTAAATGAATCAAGCAGCACCCCGCAACGCTGACCTGTCGCCCCTGAGCAATACGGTCATCGCCAAATTTGGTGGTACCAGCGTGGCGGACTTCGAAGCCATGAACCGCAGCGCCGATGTGGTGCTCTCCAATCCCGACGTTCGCGTGGTGGTCCTTTCCGCCTCCGCCGGCGTAACCAATCTGCTGGTAGAACTGGCCGAAGGCAAAGACAGCGAGCGTCGCGCATTCCTGCTGGACGAAATCCGTCGTATTCAGAACGCCATCATCCTTCGTCTCGACACGCCGTCGGTTATTCACGACGAGATCGAGCGCATGCTGGAAAACATCGGCATGCTGTCCGAAGCGGCAAGTCTGGCGACCTCCACCGCGCTGACCGACGAGCTGGTCAGTCACGGCGAGATGATGTCGACCCTGCTGTTTGTCGAGATTCTGCGTCAGCGTCAGGTTTCTGCGGAGTGGTTCGACGTGCGTAAAATCATGCGCACCAACGATCGTTTCGGCCGAGCCGAGCCGGACACCCATACCCTGTTCGAACTGGCGAGCCAGCAGCTGGCTCCGCGCCTGCATGAAGCGCTGATTGTGACTCAGGGCTTTATCGGTTCCGAACCAAAGGGCCGCACCACGACGCTCGGCCGCGGCGGCAGCGACTACACTGCCGCTCTGCTGGGTGAAGCGTTAGGTGCCGTGCGCGTCGATATCTGGACCGATGTGCCGGGCATCTACACCACCGATCCTCGTGTGGTGCCTGCCGCGAAACGCATCGACCGCATCGCGTTCGAAGAAGCGGCCGAAATGGCCACCTTCGGCGCGAAGGTTCTGCACCCTGCGACCCTGCTGCCTGCGGTACGCCGTGGTATTCCGGTGTTTGTCGGCTCGAGCAAGGATCCTTCCGCGGGCGGTACGCTGGTCTGCAACACGACGGAAAACCCGCCGCTGTTCCGTGCGCTGGCGCTGCGTCGCAAACAGACGCTGCTCACCTTGCACAGCATGACCATGCTGCATTCACAGGGTTTTCTGGCCGAAGTGTTCAGCATTCTGGCGCGTCACAACATCTCCGTTGACCTGATTACGACTTCCGAAGTCAGCATCGCCCTAACGCTCGACACCACTGGCTCCACCTCTTCCGGTGACAGCCTGCTGACCACGTCGCTGCTGACCGAGCTCTCTTCGCTGTGCCGCGTCGAGGTCGAAGAGAATCTGGCACTGATTGCCATCATCGGCAACAAGCTGTCTCAAGCCTGTGGCGTGGGTAAAGAAGTGTTCGGCGTGCTGGACCCGTTCAACATCCGCATGATCTGTTACGGCGCCAGCAGTTATAACCTGTGTTTCCTGGTGCCGGGCGATGACGCCAATCAGGTCGTGCAAAAGCTGCACCACAACCTATTCGAGCAGGATTAATCGATTTTCGATTCCCGCGCGTAACAAGAAAAGCCGAGTCGAAAGACCCGGCTTTTTTTAAATGAGAAAGACACAACATCGAAATATAAAACTATAAAACACTGAGGAAGTCCCTGCATGTTAGCCAAAATCACACGTCTGTTCCCCTTGTGGGCCGTTTTGCTGGCGGTCGCCGCCTATTACACGCCAACCACCTTTACGCCTATCGGCCCACACGTCAGCACCCTGTTGATGCTGATTATGTTTGCGATGGGCGTTACGCTCGAGTTTGGCGATTTCAAACGCGTGCTTTCGCGCCCGGCACCGGTGGCAGCGGCTACCTTCCTGCATTATCTGGTGATGCCGCTGGCCGCCTGGCTGCTGGCGAAATTGTTCCATATGCCTGACGATCTGGCGGCCGGCATGATTCTGGTCGGCAGCGTGGCGAGCGGTACGGCGTCCAACGTAATGATTTATCTGGCCAAAGGCGACGTGGCACTTTCCGTGACCATCTCCTCCGTCTCCACGCTGGTCGGCGTATTTGCCACGCCTTTGCTGACGCGTCTTTATGTCGATACGCACATCAAGGTCGATGTCGAAGGCATGTTGCTGAGTATTCTACAGATTGTGGTGATACCGATTCTTGCAGGTCTGATTATCCACCATCTGTTTACGCAGGCCGTTAAACGTATCGAGCCTTTCCTGCCGCTGTTTTCCATGGTGTGCATTCTGGCCATCATCAGCGCCGTGATTGCCGGAAGTCAGGGCCTGATTGGATCGGTCGGACTGGTAGTCGTTGTGGCCGTTATCCTGCACAACGCGATTGGCCTGTTGAGCGGCTATTTTGGCGGAAAAATGTTTGGTTTCGACGAGACCACCTGCCGCACTATCGCGCTGGAAGTGGGCATGCAGAACTCCGGTCTGGCGGCCACGCTGGGCAAACTGTATTTCACGCCGATTGCCGCCCTGCCCGGCGCGATTTTTTCCGTGTGGCACAATCTGTCCGGCTCGCTGCTGGCCGGTTACTGGTCGGGTCGTCCGGTAGACAGGAAAGCCAAAAAGTAGGGTAACGCGTTTAAACAAAAAGGGTCACGATTATCTCGTGACCCTTTTTTTATGGCCTGCAATCAGAGTTATTTCACCAGACTGCGGGCATCGTCGAGCTCTTCGCGCTCGTCGTCTTTCTCGTCTTTTTCCAGCACGTTATAGGCAACGGCACAGAACAGCGAGTTGAGGCGTTTCATGTCGCCCAGCAAACCTAGGTGCAGCGAGCTGGTTTCGATGCTCTGCACATTATGCTGATGCAGACGATCGACATGGGCATGGGCATAGCGGCGGTCCAGCAGGCGGAAACGGTGCTTGGAGCGGCGCAGGCGTTTCGCGCTGGTCAAATCGCTTGAAAGGAAGACCGACAGGCTTAAACGCAGGTTATCCACCAGCTTCTCGTGCAGGCTGTCGAGTTCGGCAAGCCCTTCCGCCGAGAACGCACGACGTGTTTCATGAGACTTGGCGGTAATGTCGCCGGTCATACGCTCGATGATGTCGCCCGCCTGCTCGAGGTTCAGCGCCATTTCGATAATTTCGGCCCAGCGACGCGAGTCGTCCTCGCCCAGATCGTCTTTGTGAATCTGCGCCAGATAGAGCTTGATGGCGGTGTAAAGCACATCGACGTCATCGTCCAGACGACGGATTTCGCGGTCCTGCGCCAGCTTGCCGTGCATGACTTCATGCTGAAGGATCATCATGTGTTCCACCACATCGCCCATGCGCAGCGTCTCGCGTGCGGCATTGGCCAGCGCCAGCGACGGCGTGTCAATCGCGCTGACATCAAGATGACGAGGATGCAGACGCGGATCGTCTTCAGGCTGTTCGGCAATCCATAGCTCGCAGATTCGCGCCATCATACCGGCCGCCGGTACCAGCGCCAGACAGCGGATCAGGTTATAGAATACGTGGAAATAGATAACCAGTTCTTCATCGGGAATACCGATGCGCGCCAGCAGATTGGTCAGCGGCCCGATAAACGGCAGCACGATGATGCAGCCTATCAGCTTGAACAGCACACTGCCGAGCGCCACACGGCGACCGGCGGCATTCTGCTTGCTGGCATTGATCATCGCCAGAATTCCGCTGCCGAGGTTGGCACCAATCACCAGACACAGCGACACTTTCAGCGAAATGACGCCCGTAGCCGCGAGCGTCGCGGTGAGCAGCACCGCCGCCAGACTGGAATAACTGATGATAGCGAAAACCGCGCCGGTGAGCGCATCGAGAATGACATCGCCCGTCAGTGAGGAAAACAGCACTTTCACGCCGGAGCCTTGCATAATCGGCGTGGCGGCGGTCACGATAAGCTCCAGCGCCAGCAGAATCAGCCCGAGGCCAATCCCGACGCGCCCCATCTGCCCGGCACGCGTCTGTTTACGGCTGAGGAAGAAGGCGACGCCGACGAAAATCAGCAAAGGCGAAAGCCAGGAGAGATCAAAGGTCAGCACGCGCGCCATCAGCGCCGTCCCGACATCGGCACCGAGAATAATTACCAGCGCGGGAGACAGCGCCACCAGCCCCTGAGCGACAAACGAGGTCACAAGCAAGGCCGTGGCATTGCTGCTCTGTACCAGCGCGGTAACGCCGATACCGGAGACAAACGCCAGCGGTTTTTTCTCGACGCTGCTGCTGAGAACACGGCGCAAATTGGCACCAAACACCCGCATGATGCCTGTACGCACTATATGCGTACCCCACACGAGTAAAGAGACTGCAGAAAGTAAATGAAGAAGAGTTAACACTAAATACGAACTCCTTTAGCGCCAGGCATGTATAGGCCATCCTGCCTGCCTGGCGTGTTGGAGCAGGATAGCATCCGGATTGACGACGCTGGGCCGACCCACGCGGGTCAACAACGGCAAGTCATTATGCGAATCCGAATAAAAAATGGCGTGGGCTAGCAGGCTGGCGTCCTGATTCAGCAGGTCCATCAGCCGCGCGACCTTTCCTTCGCGAAACGTCAGCACGCCCTGGGTAAAGCCGGTAAAACGTCCGTTGGCGGTTTCCACGCCGATGGCCAGCGTTTCATCGATGCCAAGGTATATCGCAATCGGGGCCACCAGGTGTTCACCCGAGGCAGAAATCACTATCGTGCGATCGCCGTTGGCACGGTGCGAGGCAATACACTGTCGGGCATCGGCATAGACGCGATCGGCGATAACCTCGTGGACAAAACGCGTGACCATCGCCGACACCTCGTGTTCGCTGCGACCTTTGAGCGGACTTAGGGTCCAGTTCATATATTCGGTCATGTCCATCTGGCCGATGGCATACAGGCGCATCATTTCGGTGTCTTGCCGGAGAAACAGGTCGGGTTCGGCGACCCATCCTTCCTTGACCATAAAGGCCGACCACAGGCTCGAACAGTCGCCGCGAATCAGCGTTTCATCGAGATCAAAAAGCGCCAGCTTCATGCAACTTCCCGTAATGTATCAAGATCTAACTGTAGACCAATATCGGTATCATCAGCCAGCAAAGCGTCGACGGAGCGATTCAAAACATCCACCGACAGCTCGACATTGTGAGCCAGTACACGATAACGCACGACATTGCCCAGCAGGCTATGTTGAAGAATTCGGGCAGCAATTCCCTGATTGGGCGCGCAAAGCGCAATAGATTCAGGGCGAATAGCCACCTGAGACGTATAGCTCTGCCCGGTCAATGCAAAAGCCTGTTCGGGGGTCAGCAGATTATAACTGCCGATAAACCCGGCGGCGAAAGCATTGACCGGTGCAGTATACAATGTTTCGGCGTCGCCATTCTGTACGATTTGTCCTTTATTCATCAGCACGATGCGATCCGACATCGTCAGCGCCTCTTCCTGATCGTGCGTCACAAAGATGGCGGTGAGGTTCATTTCACGCTGGATACGGCGGATCTGCTCGCGCAGGTGTTTACGAATACGCGCGTCCAGCGCCGACAGCGGCTCATCGAGCAGCAGCAGTCGAGGTTGCGTGACCAGCGACCGCGCCAGCGCCACGCGTTGGCATTGTCCGCCCGACAACTGATGCGGATAACGGCGGGCAAACTCGGTCAACTCCACCAGCGCCAGGACTTCGTTAACGCGACGCGTAGACTCGCTGCCCGATATCTTTTGCATCTTGAGGCCAAAGGCCACGTTGCCCTCGACCGTCATGTTGGGAAACAGCGCATAGCTTTGAAACACCATGCCGATGCCGCGCTTTTGTGGCGTAAGCGGCACGATATCCTGCCCCTGCAAGACAATCTTTCCGCTGTCGACCGACGTCAGCCCTGCGAGACAGCGGAGCAGCGTGGATTTTCCGCACCCGCTCGGCCCGAGCAGCGTCACGAATTCGCCCTCTTTGGCGCTAAAGTCGATGTTATTGAAAATCTGCGTTTGCCCGTAGTGTTTGTTGAGCTGCGTCACTTCTAGATAGGACATGATCAGCGCTTCCCTTTATTCAGTAAGTTCGCCACGAAGGTAAAGACCAGCACGACGAAGAAATAGGAGATAACCAATGCGCTGGTGAAATGGCCGCTGCCGTTGCGCATGTTGTAGAGATAGACCTGCAGGGTTTCATAGCGGTTGCCTACCAGCAGATTGGCAAACACGAATTCACCTATCAAAAACGAGAATGACAGCAAGACGGCGATGGTGGCGCCTTTGCGCAGATTGGGCAAAATCACGAACAGTGCGGCTTTCCAGGTGCTGGCGCCGAGCAGATGGGCGGCATCCATCAGGTCACGCAGATTAATCGCCTGAATATTGTTGGAAATTGCCCGATAGATAAACGGCAGCGCAATCGTGAAATAACAACCTATCAGAATCCACGGCGTGCCGGTAAGTTCAAAGGGCGGCGCGGAGTAGAGTTCCATCAGCCCGACCGATGACACCACCGGCGGAACGGCAAACGGTAAAAGAATGAGAACATTCATCAACGCGTCCAGCTTCGGGAAATAGTAAGCAATCACAAACATAAGCGGCAGGATGAGCACCAGAGAGAAAAACAGCGTGCCGAGACAGATAAGCAGCGAGTGCCCGAGCGCCACCAGAAAACGCGGATCGCTCCATAGCGCAATCAGCCATTTGAAGGTAAATCCGCTCGGCAGAATGGTGGCGCCCCACTCCTCGACCAGCGCATAAATCAGCGTGGCGGCCAGTGGCAGCAGCAGGACCAGAAACAGGATCCAGACCACCAGCCGATGATAAAGATGTTCAGCACGAGACATCATCACCTCCTAAATCCGTAACTCGGGTCTTAACGCACATTGAGGTAGCTCCTGCGTAATAACCATTGATGAATCAGCGTGATAAACGCCATCAAAATCACCAGCAGGATAGCCAGTGCGCTGCCCATATTGGGATCCAGCGAAATATCGCCCGAAACCAGCGCAGCAATACGTACCGGCACGACGTTAAAGTTACCGGTCGTCAAGGCGTAAACCGTGGCGTAGGCCCCAAGCGCATTGGCAAGCAGAATGACAAAGGTGCCCATCAGCGCAGGCGCCATGACCGGCAGCCCGATGTAGCGCCAGAAACGCCATTTACCGGCGCCAAGCAGGGCCGCCGACTCTTTCCAGTCTTCACGCAGGCCATCAAACGCCGGATACAGCAGCAGCACGCCCAGAGGAATCTGGAAGTAGGTGTAAAGCACGATAAGCCCGTCTTTGGAATACAGATTGAAGGCCTCCATCAATCCGTATTTACGCAGGATGAGCGTGAGTGTGCCATTGAGTCCCAACAGGATGACGAAGGCAAAGGCCAGTGGCACGCCCGCGAAATTACTGGTCATGTTGGTAAAGGACATCACGAAATCGTGCAGCTTTGTCGGGCCGAGCTGGCGAAGTGAGTAACTACCAACCAAGGCTATCAGCAAACCATAAAGACTCGACCAGACTGAAATATCCAGCGAGTATTTCATCGCCTGCAGATAGAACGGCGAGGTCAGAATGTCGCTGTAGTTACCAAATCCCCAGGCTTCGTAGGTATCACTATAAAAGCTGCTGACCGCGACCCAGGCAAGGGGTGCCAACTGAAAGGCGATGAAGAACACTACAAAAGGCAGCGTAAAAAGCAGGGCGAGCCACTTGGCTTTCATGCGTTATCCTCAACCTTACATCCTGGTTCGAGCCAGAAGATCGGCGCAGTAAGGTTTATCGTGGGTGATTTCAAGCAGCTGGCAGACGGTTCCACATATTTCGGTTTGCCGTGGCGCGGCGTCCTGCTGGCTAAACGCGCTGCCAAAGACGAACATTGGCACCTGACGCTCTTCGGGCAAGATACCGCCGTGGCTGCGATCGTTGTTCATGCCGTGATCGGCGGTCACGATGACCTGATAGCCCTCTTCCAGCCAGGTGCCCAGATAGTGCGATAGAATGCCGTCCGCCACGCGCGCCTTGTTGCGATATTGCATCGAATCCTGCCCGAATTTATGCCCGGTATCGTCGATATTCATCGGGTGAATCAGCAGGAAATCAGGATCGTAGTGCAAGCGCAGACTCTCTGCGTCATCAAACAGGTGCGAGTCGGGATAGGTGTCGTCGTAATAGAAATGTCCGTGCTGAATGGCCAGCGCGTTATCGTGAGTATGGCGGTCACGGGCCGCAACAAACGGCGTGCGGTTATACAACTCGCTCACCCAGTGATAAGCCGCCGCCGCCGTCGTCAACCCGGCGTCTCGCGCATAGTGAAATACGCTGCGCCCGGTAGACAGCCTGTCTACCTGATTCCCGACAATGCCGCTCAGCACCGGGGGCACGCCGGTCAGAATGCATTCATACAGCGGTCGGGAAAGCGACGGCAGCTCGCACTCCAGCTGATACAAACGCCCGCGCCCGACGGCACATTGCGCATGCAAATAGCCCATCGTTTCGCGAGCCACCTGATAATTCAGGCCATCCAATACCACCAGAATGCTTTTCATATATTATGACCCTGATAAAAAAGAGAAAAATGGGCGAATCGAAGAACTTTTTCCAGACCTTGCTTTGAAATTGCAGACACCGCCAACGCCTTGAAAATCATTCGTGCCACAGAAAGGCAGCTGGCGGGCTTCATCCCAGAAACTTAAAAGGGTCAGTGACTGGGATGAGCCTGGGCCTGTGCATCCGAGCACGCAGGATGACGTAGACTGTTAATGCGGGTTCATGTTGCCGTTTTGGTTGCCAATTATTGTTGCTGGCTATTGTTGCTGGTTAATCATGACGTTCTCTTGCCACAGACGAGGCAATGTTTTCGCGCTCTTGCCCCAGGCTTCCGGGTCCGCAATAGGGTGCGCATTGGCATATTCGCTGTTTGGCAGCAGCTTGGCTTTTACGTCATCCGGCAGCGTCAGGTGTTCTGCACGAATGGGGCGCGCATAGCCTTTTGCCAGATTGATCTGTCCGGCATCGGAGAAGATATATTCACGCGCCAGCTTGGCCGCATTCGGATGCTTGGCGTATTTGTTGATGATGGTGGTGTAACCGGAGGTGATACTGCCGTCTGACGGAATGACAACGTCAAAGCGGGTTTTATCGATTTGGTCGCGATAGTTAAGCCCGTTGAAATCCCAGACCACGCCGACCTGAACTTCACCTTTTTCAAGCGACGCGATAACCGGATCGGTCAGGCTCAAGCGCCCTGCCTTTGCCAGCTTGGCGAAATATTCCAGACCCGGCTTGAGGTTTTTCTCGTTACCGCCCATTGCGTAAGTGGCGGCAAGCACGCCGTTGGCAGCCTGAGCCGCCGTGCTGACATCGCCAATCGTGACCTTATATTTGCCTTTCATCAGGTCAGCCCAGCTATGGGGTTCGTCTTTAACCTGTGATTTATCAATGATAAACGCGATAGTGCCGGTGTAGGCCAATGCCCAGTTGCCGTCCTTGTCTTTTGCCCATTCAGGTACCTGATCCCAGGTGCTGGGTTTATAAGGCAGGGTAACGCCCTCTTTCACTGCCACCGGACCAAATGCCGCTCCCACATCGCCGATATCCGCGCTGGCATTGCTTTTTTCCGCGAGGAACTTCGCAATTTCCTGTGCCGAACTCATGTCGGTATCACTGTGCTTGATGCCGTATTTGCTGCTCAAATCATTCCAGGTATCTTTCCAGTTTGCCCAGGAATCAGGCATCCCGACGCTATTAACCGTGCCTTCTGCTTTGGCGGCCTTTTCAAGGTCGGCCATAGATTCTGCGGCGAAGGCCGTGGTTGTCGTCATGACGAGCGCGGTGGTTAACACAGATGCGAACAACTGTTTCATAACTGATGCTCCAGATGATAGTGTGTGGGAGTGCTGGTCTAGTCCAGCAAGAACCAAGCCAATCTAACGATGGTTTGTGATATTTAGATGACAGCGCGAAAAAGCGACAGTTTTGTTGTCTGGCGTTGTTAACAAGTACGCAAATTTTTATCTTTTAACGGTTATGGTGGTGCAAAAGTGCACTGAAATGAGGCTTAAGATCGATGAGTGAATCGCAGACCACTGTCGCTATTATTTGCCACGCATTGAGTGAGAAGATAGCTGACGGTTTTTATTCTGCCGCAGGGCGTCTGCCTTCCGAAAGAACACTGAGCGAGCAGTTTTCAACAACGCGTATAACGTTGCGGGAATCCCTGGGACAGCTCGAAGCACAGGGGCTGATTTATCGCGAGGTGCGTCGTGGGTGGTTTATCTCGCCGCCGCGTATTCTTTATAATCCGCTGCAACGCAGTCATTTTCATGCCATGGCCCGAGAGCAAGGCCGCCTTGCCCGCACAGACCTCATCGATGCCTGTCAGATACGGGGCAGCGCCAATGTTTGCCAAAAACTGAATCTACCCGCGCAAAGCGAGGTATATCGTATTCGGCGGTTACGCTATATCGACGCACGAGCAGTGCTTTATGTAGAGCACTACCTTAACCCGCAGTTCTTCCCCGATATCATTAACGACGATCTTACGCAGTCGCTGACCGACCTGTACTTTTCACGCTATGGCATAAAGTATGGCCGCGTTCGCTTTGATATGGTGCCGACGCGTCTACCCGAAGCCGCCTCCAGCGCCTTGAAAGTTGCGGCAGGCAGCCCGGCCCTGTTTATTACAAGGATCAACCGTGATCTCGACGATCGGATCATCGACTGTGATCTCGAATACTGGCGCTACGATGCCTTACATATCGATGTCGACGTGGGCTAAAGTCTGGAAGTGCCGTTAATCGGCGTCGTAACCCAGATTAGGTGCCAACCAGCGTTCAACTTCAGTAATCGGCATACCTTTACGCACGCCATAGTCTTCAACCTGATCCCGTTGAATCTGCGCTACGGCGAAGTATTTGCTGTCTGGATGACTGAAATACCAGCCAGAAACAGCCGCACCCGGCCACATCGCGAAAGATTCGGTTAACTGCATGCCGGTATGCGTTTCGACATTCAGCAACTGCCAGATTTGGCCTTTCTCGGTGTGCTCAGGACAAGCCGGATAACCAGGCGCAGGACGAATCCCCTGATAATTTTCGCGAATCAGTTCTTCGTTGCTCAGGTTTTCTTGCGGTGCAAAGCCCCAGTACACTTTTCGCACCTGTTCGTGCAGATACTCGGCGAAGGCTTCGGCCAGACGATCGGCAAGGGCTTTTATCATGATTTTATTGTAGTCATCATGCTGTTTGTCATAGGCCTCGGCCAGCGCGTCTTCTTCCAGACCGCCGGTCACGGCGAATGCGCCCATATAGTCGGCCTTGCCACTGGTTTTGGGTGCTACAAAATCGGCTAGACAGTAGTTGGCGAAATCGGTCTTCTCGGTTTGCTGACGAAGATGGTGGCTGACAATCAACACGTCTTCACGGCTTTCGTCACGATAGATTTCGATGTCGTCACCGTTACGGTTCGCAGGGAATAAACCAAAGACGCCGCGCGGGTTGAGCAGTTTTTCGCGGGAAAGCTTATCTAGCAGTTCATTGGCATCTTGAAACAGCCGCTTCGCCTCTTTACCCACGACGTCATCTTCAAGAATGCGCGGATACTTGCCTGCCAGCGACCAGGTCATGAAGAACGGCGTCCAGTCGATATAGTCGCGCAGCGTGTCGATGCTGGCCTCAACCTGCTGGATGCCCAAATGCTGCGCCACAGGCGGCGAATAGTTTTGCCAGTCAATCTGCGTCGCGTTTTCACGTGCCTTCTCAAGGCTGACGGGCGGGGTACGCGGCTTTTTACGGCCATGCTGAATACGCACCGTTTCATACTCTTTACGCGTTTTCTCGACAAAGGCATCGCGCTGACCGTCGGAAAGCAGAGCCGATACCACGCCAACGGAGCGGGAAGCATTCTGTACGTAAGTCGTCGAGCCTTTATAGTTTTGTTCTATTTTAACGGCGGTATGCGCCTTGGAGGTTGTCGCACCGCCTATCAGCAGCGGAATGGTAAACCCACGGCGCTGCATCTCTTTGGCCACGTTGACCATTTCGTCTAGAGAGGGCGTAATGAGACCGGACAGCCCGATAATATCGACATTTTCATCAATAGCCGTTTTGAGGATTTTATCGGTAGGCACCATAACGCCGAGATCGATAATTTCGTAGTTATTACATTGCAGCACCACGCCGACAATGTTTTTACCGATGTCGTGAACGTCGCCTTTCACCGTTGCCAGCAGGATTTTACCGTTGGTTTTACCTTTCTCCTTGCTGGCCTCGATGTAGGGCTCAAGATAGGCCACAGCCTGTTTCATGACGCGTGCAGATTTCACCACCTGCGGCAGGAACATTTTACCTTCGCCGAACAGGTCGCCTACAACGTTCATGCCGTCCATCAGCGGGCCTTCAATGACTTCTATCGGACGGGCCGAAAGCTGGCGCGCCTCTTCGGTATCAAGCTCGATAAATTCGGTAATGCCTTTAACCAGCGAATACTCGAGACGCTTTTTGACGTCCCAGCCGCGCCATTCGGCCTGCTGCTTATTGGCTTCGCCGTCGTCTTTATTGCCGCGATATTTTTCGGCCAAATCGAGTAGCCGTTCGGTGCCATCATCACGGCGGTTGAGAATGACGTCTTCAACGGCTTCGCGCAGTTCAGGAGCAAGGTCATCGTAGATAGCCAGCTGACCGGCATTGACGATGCCCATATCCATGCCATTGCGGATAGCGTGGTAAAGGAATACGGCATGGATGGCCTCACGCACGGGATCGTTGCCGCGAAAGGAGAAAGAGACGTTGGACACACCGCCGGAAATCATGGCGTGCGGCAATTCTTTCTTGATGTCGGCGCAGGCACCAATGAAGTCTACGGCGTAATTATTGTGCTCTTCAATACCGGTGGCGACGGCAAAGATGTTCGGGTCGAAGATGATATCTTCCGGCGGGAATCCGACGTCTTCGGTCAGCAATGTATAAGCCCGGCGGCAGATTTCGATTTTGCGCGCACGGGTATCCGCCTGGCCGACTTCGTCAAAGGCCATCACTACCATCGCCGCCCCGTATCGCCGTACCTTGCGGGCGTATTTGAGGAAGGCTTCCTCCCCCTCCTTCATTGAAATCGAGTTAACAATACCCTTGCCCTGAATACATTTGAGGCCTTTCTCGATGACGTCCCACTTGGAGGAGTCAATCATGATGGGTACCCGGGCGATATCCGGCTCACCGGCAATCAGATTGAGGAATTTCACCATCGCCGCTTCGGCATCGAGCATGCCTTCGTCCATGTTGATATCGATTATCTGCGCGCCGCTCTCAACCTGCTGCTGCGCGACGGCAAGCGCTTCGACATACTTCTCTTCCTTGATAAGTTTCTTGAAGCGCGCCGAACCAGTAACGTTGGTACGCTCACCGACGTTGACGAACAGGGTCGATGCGTCGATGTTCAGAGGTTCTAGCCCCGCGAGACGACACGCCACAGGGATTTCGGGGAGCTTGCGTGGCGCTACGCCTTCCAGCACTTTCACGAACTCGGCGATATGCTGTGGCGTAGTGCCACAGCAGCCGCCAACGATGTTCAGAAAGCCCGACCGTGCCCATTCGCCGATATGTGCAGCCATTTCTCCGGGTTCAAGATCGTACTCGCCGAAAGCGTTGGGTAGCCCGGCGTTGGGGTGCGCCGTGACATAGCATTCTGAAATGCGCGACAGCTCGGCGACATACTGGCGTAACTCGTCTGGACCCAGGGCGCAGTTAAGTCCGAAGGTTAACGGCTTGACGTGACGCAGCGAGTTGTAAAAGGCTTCGGTGGTTTGTCCGGACAGGGTTCGCCCCGAAGCATCGGTAATAGTGCCGGAAATCATGACCGGCAGTAAAACGCCCATCTCTTCGAAAACCGTTTCGACTGCGAAAGTCGCGGCCTTCGCATTAAGCGTATCGAAGATCGTTTCAACCATGATGAGATCCACCCCGCCTTCGATCAAGGCGCGAGTGGATTCGCAATAGGCTTCGACCAGTTGATCGAATGAGATATTGCGATAGGAAGGATCGTTGACGTCGGGAGAGATCGAGGCGGTGCGGTTGGTGGGGCCTAACACACCGGCCACGTATCGCGGTTTGTCTGGCGTGCGTGCGGTCCATTCATCGGCACAAATTCGGGCAAGGCGTGCCGCCTCGTAGTTAATTTCGGCCGAAAGCGACGCCATATGATAGTCGGCCATGGCGATGGGTGTGGCGTTAAAGGTGTTGGTTTCGAGAATATCGGCGCCGGCCTCGAGATAGCCGTAATGAATGGCCGTAATCACCTCAGGCTTAGACAGTACCAACAGGTCGTTGTTGCCCTTGAGATCGCTTGCCCAGTCGGCAAAGCGTTCGCCGCGATAGTCTTCCTCGGCCAGCCGATAGCTCTGGATCATGGTGCCCATGCCGCCGTCCAGTACCAGAATACGCTTCGCCAGCTGTGCCTTTAGTGCCTCAACTCGATTTGTCACTGTTAACCTCATCACTCATCGCGTGCAATGTATTGCTGCTGCCATCAACCGGCCTGTCTGTGCGGCCTTTGTATTAAAAACCGACAATCATCCTAGCATACCTTGTCCCTGCGCCGAGCTGACGACAATGTCCGACATCATTCTCAAATCTTCGAGGTCTATTCCATGACGGGTGTAACTTGAAGAAACATTAACGGCCAACTTAATGGCCGCTAACGTTAAATCAGAAAAGAGTTCATTCCAGCGTAGGATTCATATGACGAAGGTCGAACGGTGTTATCTGATAAACGTAATAATTCAACCAGTTGGTAAAGAGCAAATGGCCGTGACTGCGCCAGCTTGCCTTGGGAGCCAACTCGGGATTGTCTTTAGGGAAATAGTTGTACGGCATGTCAGGCGACAAACCCGCTTCCAGGTCGCGCAGATATTCTCCGGCCAGCGTGCCGGCATCATATTCAGGATGCCCGGTCACAAAGGCCATGCGCTTGTCCTTGGTGGCAAAAAGATAAGCGCCCGCGTCTTCTGATTCAGCCAGAATATCCAAATCGGTATATTTGCGCAGTTCCTCAATCGGGAAGTCGGCATAACGCGAATGAGGTGCCAGAAACGTCTCGTCAAAACCTCGTGTCAGCAAGGCCAGCGGTTGCAGCGTTTGATGCCCATAAACGCCTGACAACTTGGTTTCACGGGTCATTTTTGGGGTGCCATAAAGCACGTTCAACGCGGCCTGTACCGCCCAACAGACGAACAGGGTTGAGGTCACGTGCTCTTTTGCCCAGTGAACGATACGTTCTATCTGCGGCCAATAGGCGACGTCACAGAAATCGACCAGCCCCAATGGCGCACCGGTCACAATCAGGCCATCATAATTATCATGTTGAATATCTTCAAAATTACAGTAGAAGTTATTCAAATGCTCGGCAGGCGTATTCTTGGATTCACGACTGTCGATCCGCAGCAGCTGTACATCAATCTGCAGCGGAGAATTGGAAAGCAGACGTAGAAACTGGTTCTCCGTCTCAATCTTTTTCGGCATCAAATTGAGTATCAGCACTTTCAAGGGGCGAATTTCCTGAGTTTTCGCACGCGACGAGGTCATCACAAAGACATTCTCGTTGCGCAGGAAACTCACGGCTGGTAACTCATCTGGAACCCGAATCGGCATAACAACTTCCTCACTGCATCCGCTTATACGTTTAGACATCTAGATGCCCGAAGATAACGGTTTTTGGAGACTATGTCGAGCCTGCATCTGCTAGGTGAAAATTATTCAGCTTTAAGGGTATTTTCATAACAAAGGGTTATTTATCGAGCAGAAATACGTGAATTTAGCTATTAGGAAAGAGGAAGTAGAGAGGGTTTTTAGTGTGAAAAATCACCCGTACAGCGACATATTCATCAACTGCATGTGAATTTGGGTAAGCATTAGGCAAATAAAAAGGCCCGCGTCGAGAGACGGGGGCCTTTCCCTGGGGGTTTTCATGCTTTGCAGACACAAAAAAACCCCAGTCTTTCGACTGGGGTTTTTCCGTTTGTTTGATGTCTGGCAGTTCCCTACTCTCGCATGGGGAGACCCCACACTACCATCGGCGCTACGGCGTTTCACTTCTGAGTTCGGCATGGGGTCAGGTGGGACCACCGCGCTACTGCCGCCAGGCAAATTCTGTTTATTTCCACCGCTTTCCCCATCAAGCAGGGTAAGCCATCGGAACCAATCTTCGAACAAGCTGATAGTTAAAACTGCGTCTCTCTAAAACACCTTCGGTGTTGTAAGGTTAAGCCTCACGGGTCATTAGTACTGGTTAGCTCAATGCATCGCTGCACTTACACACCCAGCCTATCAACGTCTTGGTCTTAAACGTCCCTTCAGG
>Ga0308159_1000636_pt1 | contig 72833 bp, 86 predicted proteins | sample PhyCR1_FD_201040 | JGI IMG/M metagenome (GOLD analysis project Ga0308159, IMG submission 201040) | Phyllosphere microbial communities from UC Gill Tract Community Farm, Albany, California, United States - DLSLC.R1 | ecosystem: Host-associated > Plants > Phyllosphere > Unclassified | place: USA...
AGAAAACTGAGGCACCTGATGTTCAGAACCGAAGACTCAGACGCTATTGGCGTTCCGGGATTGTTTGGCGAAGGCTTGATGCACTGGCAGGGCGTGTCACGGGTGCTCAGATCGCACTGGTATCACCTGACCGTTCGAATCAGCGAGCAGGGTCGAAGCACTGAGTTCACGCGAATGATCGAAGGTGAGCGCAGACTGCAGCAAATGCTTGTGCAGCAAAATGCAGGGGAAGTGATAGTCGACGTGCAAGTGGTCACCCCCCCTTGGATGAATAACTGCGATGGCTGGGGTATGGAACGCGTCGTTAAGGTGACTGTTGGTGATGATAATTGCGACTTTGAGGTCAGCCTGATCGAGGTGGACAGTGGGGCTGTTTACCACAACTCACACCGACCAGGTTTTCAAATTCAGTCACTGCAGAACTGCCGGCCAATTTTTCTCGAAACCATGATTCGATCAGTCTGAAAATTACCAACAATCTTGCACGATACCAACGCGCCTGGTTGCGTGTGCAATTCCTGATATCTCCATACAGAACGCAGCCGGAGGGCAGTGATGCTCGACACGATAGATGTAAATTTCCACGGAAAGCGCCATACAGATTTCGATCTCAAACGAATCATTAAAGCCCAGGAGCAAGGCTTTGATGTGCCGGTTACCGCTTATCTCTGCGGTGTTTCGATTAGGTCGCGCGCAGGTATCGGTGTTGTTTTTGGCCACAAGCGCAAAGACCAGTACGGTCGGTTTGGCGATGGTCACCTGATCAGGACTTCTGACGTGCTGAAGGTCGAACGTGAAGGGCGATTTTGGGTGATGACAACCGTGAATTCGCGTTATGTACTAGCAACGTTCCAGCGGGATAATGGACGTGCAAGCCTCCGCCAATACCTTCGACTTTCTAGTGCTCAGCATCATCTATCCCCGAACCTGCTGCAATAAAGGCGTGCCTCCTATGATCGGCCTATGACTAAAGGATCCGGAGACTGTATGTCGAGCATGTTGATGAGAGCGGGCGAAACGATCTTTATTGCATCAGGTGTTGATGACCATCCTGTTTCGTAGTCGATGGCTATTCACATACCTACCGGGCTTGCCCCCTTTTGGGGGCTGACTGGTGTGACCAATCCCTGACTGCACCAGGTTTTGGCCCTATGGGCTTTCATTCTCAGGCCTTTGGCCCCAGAGGGCCGGCGCGCTCCGCGTGCTTTAGGCAGCCAATGAGCGCTTTTATAGGCAGCACCTCTTGTATTTTGAGCCGCTTCCACAAGGACATTGGTCGTTGCGCCCATGTCTCTTTGGAACCAATGCTCTCTCGACCATTTTCATTGCCGAACCCAGCGATGAAGAAGGCTTCATTGCCTTCGTCAACTCATCCATTTCTGACGATTGCTCCCACGGAAAATCGAGCGTGATACCGAATTGAATCTCCCCTTGAAGCCCCACTGAAACTCCAAACCAGTTCGCGGTTCGCTGAGCGTATTTGCGTTTCGCACAATGGAGTTCCAAGGTTCTGACGGCTGCTTCACTAGGCGTCGGGTTGCAATGGAAACAGATGCCAGTACCTGGTTCAGTCATCCCAAGTACGAAGTCATGTCGCTGACCATCCATCTTTCCCATCTTGGTCAGCCCATCAATAGCCCGATGAACCGTAATACATGAGTCTCCGTCCATGGAAAGAAGCGTGAAGCCCAATTCTAGTACCGCTGGATGGGGGCGGCGCTCTATCTGCTCAATCAATCGCTCGTAGTATGTGCCCTTCATCTTGGTCAAAATTCCTGGCGGCACACGCTGGCCAGGAAGGCCTTCACGCCGAACAGTCATGGCCGTATCTAGGTCGGCTGCGATTGAGTCTTCCAGCATCACTATATTGTATTGCTCGTCGAGAAAGAGGTTGCATCGAAGGTGGTACGCAAGAGCAGTGAGCTCATGCCCCATCATCAATTTTTGTGCCGACTCTAGCCGCATACGGACGTAGCTAATGAAGCGCAATGGCGTATCCAGCATTTCTGCTAGGACATCCAGCAGGAAAACGTCCATCACGAAAGGGGGACGGATGATCTCATCGGCAGAATATTTGAGGTACTGGCTGACTTGAAACGCCAATGCGGGGTAGTGGTCGGATACCACGCAGAATGGATAGATCTCCTTGATCGTCTCTGGGAGCACGACAGCTTGGCCACTATCATTTTCTAAGCGACATTTGCCTGAGAGGATGGCCGCCGCACACTCAGCCCCTTGGTCGTAGGCCTTTTGAATCGCTGCGGCAAAATCAGCCTTGATCTGTCCGTCGCTACCTTTGCGGGCAGCAAGAGTTAACTTTTTGGCTTTTGCCTGAACGATGATGACTCGGTCACCAAAGATGACCAGAACGTCCGCCTCGGCGACAATCCGTTTGCCCTCGTAGATATTGACGTTTGTGTGAACATTCGCTTTTCCGAAAACCGCTGCCAGGCGACATTGAGAGAATTGTTCAGTGAATGCGCCTCGATTGTCGGACGCTTGTTGCCTGTAAGCTTTATCCTGGTGCATCCAGAAGAAAGGTGACTCGTACAGCGCTTCATAGATCGCGTAATGAGAGAACAGTAAGACCGAATCCCGACCTGTCGGCAGCAGTGGGGTTGCAGCTACCTGATTAAAGTCTCCCACTTCATTAAATTGGCCATTATCGCCACTGAAGGTTAGAGCTTTGAAAACGGCTTCAACAACAGCGAGCTCTTGACCAGAACGCGCAGCGATCTCTTGTGCGGTGAACTCGAAGAGTGCCAGCACCGATGCTGCAGGTAGCTCCCCTATCTTGGCTCCGCCACCTACTTGCGCTCCTTTGGTCGCTCTAACGTCCATCAATGAACACATTGCACTCGCCACTTGCAATGCCTGTGCACTGCTAAACGCCATGGCCCGAACCAACCAGTCATCATCCTGGGCATGTTTCTCAGCAAAAAAATCTCGATACTGGAAGCTGTAAGCTGACTCGGTGCCATAGAAAATCGGCTCCTTCATCATGGCGCCTTCCCAAATGTCACTCATGGCGATGCCTTGCTGAGCTTGAGGCATAAGCTCGCCGATCATAAGGCCGGTCATTGCGTCGTGAAGCTCACTCATCAACTCATCAGTACGCGAGGCGTAGCTTCTCAGCGTGGCTTCATCAACTTCAGTTAGATCTAGAGGTTGACGCGACATCAACCCCAAGATCGTAGTTATTTCATTCCGATTGAGCCTTTTGCGGTCGAAGAGATGCTCAATATCAGAAGACTTATGCTCACCTTGAAAAGACACTAAGTTGTCGCGATAACAGATGCCAGCCATGGCATGAGCGTACCCTGGCTTGGCCGCCAGAGCTGCTAAATCATCAATGACGTCAGCTTCGCTTCGGTGCATGGGATGCATGGCTGATATCCTTAGAACTTATGATTTATGAATAGCTCGGAAGAGAACACTTCGGCTAGAAAACCCGCCAAAGACCCTCTGAGAGAACCGTCGTCGAAAACAGTAAGCCCTTAGGTCGTACCTGCGCCCCACGCCCAGTCACCACCTACCACAATGAAGATCTCAGACTTCAAAAGTCGCGCTCGGAAGGCAGCTTGTACCGAATTACGGACATCGTTTCGTACAGCAACTGCGCTGGTGCCGTTAAAGAAACCCATCGTAGAGGTGGTGGGAATGACTACATGCTGCCCCTCGTCTGCCTTAACCACCTTTGCTAGGCCGATTCGCTGAAGATCTGCATAGGCGCTTTCGTAGTCCTTCGAAGAGGCGTTCTTCAAATCAAACGTGCAATAGACCAAATAACTCATAGTACAAACTCCTGGATAACTCACACTCGATGAGATGGGGGCCAGCCCATCCAGCAGCCGGCTCACCCAAGAGCGAGAAACCTAACCTCTAGCCTCTTCCTACTGGGTGTGGCACACCGAGGAGCACGTCCGGCAGCCGTTCGACTGCGGGTATGTGTTGCGAGCCTGACGCACGGCAGTCACACAGCTGCTGTGCTGGCCCAAATCGAGGCGGTTCTGCAATGCCGGCAAGAAAATGCATGAACTGGTATGCACTTCATGATCGCCATTGTTTTGGGCATTGCGGTTAACGTAATACTGAGCCATCTCACTCTCCCCGCTGTTTATTCGATTGAGCGAGTACCGAGGCCGCGAGGGTCTTGGTGGTGGCGTTGTATTTGTTGCTGTCGAGGACGTGGCTTGCTTTGGTTTCCATACCAGCACCAGTTTGTTTACCGCTGGAGGCTTGGGCCATAGCTGATCCCGCCAATTCTTTCTGAATCGCGGAGGAGCTGTCGCTACGCAGGATTTTGGAAGCCAGGCTGGCCAAGGGAGTCGAGGTTTGTTTAGTATTTTTAGGCACGGTTAGGTGCTCCTGTATTTACATAAAAATTGCGTAAGCAGGAGCAGCACTTGAGCGGAAAACCGAGCCGGATAGTTGACATCCAAAGTCGGATTTTTCTCTAATGCGCATCCCACCGATGTTCGCATTGGCTCAGGGTAGGCAGGTATGTGTGCTCGGCGACCAAACTTCGCACGCTTACCTGCTGTCTTTACTGAATCCTCAGCTCACTCGAAAAACACTACATATAGATGTGCCTCTCTGGTGTGGCTACAAGATAGTGTGGTCGATTTTACTTTGCAAGATCACAAGGCTGTGGATAACGTGTATGTAAATTGCAATTTGGATCCATTTTGATGCTGTATGGATGCCCAGGCCTTCTAAATCGGGGGCTAAGAGCCATAACAGCCGAAACAACTTGTAATACTCTCCGTCCTTACCGTCGATTTACCTTTAAAAGTGTGGCGATCAGCACTCGAAAATGACGATTCTATGACGTCATTTCTTTGTTTCATCACGTCAGTAACCGTCGGTTTCCAAGCTATTACTCCAGTCGCCCCAACGCTTTGATCCGGCACAAGTTGTTCCAGTAGTCGTACTCGAAGCAGAGCCTTCGCTTAGCGTGTAGTTGATGACCACATCATCGTGAATCAGGATGGCGAGCGTTATCTCAATGCCAGTCGTCATCACCTCCATGGCGGTCACGATTGGAGCAGCACAAGAACCACCAACTATCTTCATCGCTGATCCACCTTCGTCGTGCAGCCCGCGCATCGCCCAGGCCTGCCTGGCAGTTACAGTGGCTTTCCTGAGAGCTACTTCTCCCCAGCGCTGGACACTTCATCCTAAATACCCATCACCTGTCAGCCACCAGAGTCTTCAAAAGCGAAAGCACGCCTTCGGAAAATTCTCCAATTTGCCGCAAATTCTTCAGCAAAAACTCTGCCGTGGTGTACTTAAGCCTTTCCATGAGTAGTGCTTATGAGATTTCATTAAGAACGGACATCGCTTAGATCAACCACCAGTTTTGACACCCGGCATACCTGAGATCGCCCAAGTAACGGCTGGTAATGTAGGGGGCATGTGGTGGGATTATTCGCCCCGAAGACTTGGACGCCATTGGCGTAGCCTGGCATAAATTAAGGACAAAATATGTTCAGCAAATCTCAGATCATCACCATCCCAGTCCTGATCTCATCGGTACTCTTACTCACCGGCTGCCCGCCACCGGCGTCTTTCACCCAATGGAAACGTGCTTCGACCTCTGTAGAGGGCGTCAAAGCCGCAATGGCAGAATGTGGCGACCCTGTAGCAGGGCCACAAAACCATTTCCCAATAAACGAACAAATAATCCACTTTCAGTGCATGCAGCGTCTCGGTTTTACTCGAAAAGACGGCTTTGAATACTGCGACATAATGAAGAATATGCCGGCCTGTGTTGAAGAAAGGCAGGGGAGGCCGCTCAGCTTGTCCCAGCTCGAAGCGTTGCCGTTTGTCGAAGACGAAGCATTTCACCCAATCAAGCCTAATTCAGGCCGGGATGAACGTATGCAGGTCTCATGGCGTAGAGCGGGAGCGTCACGCCATTTTTCATTCAAGGTAGCTAATGACAGCGAAGCCCTGCCGGTGATGTATGCGTGCGGCTATGCGAAGCCACTTGGGTCGAATCTGGACGTCGCAAGCATCGGGCGCACTGCAGAAGTGCAGCGTTGCATGATTGATCATGGCTTTGAACCTAAAAACAAAATTATGCTGGTTTGCCAGACTTACCCCCAAGTGACGGGCTGTTCGTCGACAACTCCGCCGAGTTGATGCAGGCAGAGAGCAGGGCCGAGAGGGGCTTGCTCGTTCAAAATAAGAGGACGTCCTAGACGCGCGACCTTTCAACTCATGGGCACAATTGGATTTTCTACATCGATTTAACGGATAGCACTTCCACGTATTTGTATTTCTTCTTGGCAGCCTTCACAGCATCTTGTTCGGCGAGCAACGAGCTCAACGTATCAGCCTCGTGAATCAACTCGGTCATTTTTCCCTCGAACTCGTTTCCAACCCGTAGCGTGACCCGCAGCCTGGGCGTAAATGCTTTCGCCACCTTCTTCTTGGCTGCTGGAGCGACAATGGGTTTTGCGAGCACAATTTCTTCCACAGGCTCATTTACTAGAGGAGCAGATATCTGCTCTTCGGGCTGAGGCGTACCGAATAGGGCACGACGCATTTCTTCTTCAGTTAATTCAGAGCTCATAGAACATCTCAAAGGGGGCGGTAATCAGCTCGACGAATTCTACTAGGATGGCTGCTCCAGCGTGTCCTCTGGAAGCATGTATACCCACTGTGAATTCGGGCTACGTGCTCGCAACATTTCAACGTGGTAGTGGGCCTGATAGCGATAAAAATGATGCAACGTAAGCTAGGCTATTGAGGGCTTAAGGGGGCATCGCAATGGTTGTCTGGCTTCGTCTTCGACAACTGAGTGAACTGCTCCAATGCGTTTTGGAAGGCCTCCAATGCGAAGCTTACCGGCTTGCTCTCGGCGATCCATTTTGTCGAGATTCCAACTTCCAGTTTGTCCGAAATACTTCGACCGAAGCGCAGCCAGTGTACGGTGTCAGCCTCTATTACCTGCTCAGCGACCAAGACGATACAGTCGAAATTCATGTCATCGCTACAGACCAGCAACGGCACGATTGTGGAGCTTCCATCCTCCGCCGGGATGATGCGACGGTTCGCAAGAGCGTCTTCGTCTTCGTCGATAAGCCAGATCAGAGAAAGACCAAGGCTTGCGACGTCTGACCATTCGAGATGAGTGGACAGCCATTGCTCAATTCCAATGCCGTCAATCATTAACCATGCGCAAGCGCTCCTGGCGAATCCAGGTCGGTAGTAAGCGGCGCTGATAACTTGATGCATCGCGAAGTTCTTCAATGCAGTGCGGCGGTGTCACAGAGAATGATGATGCTCCAGTGATAACACCCTACGCGTTAGATCGCTACTCTCGGACGCTTGAAGGGCAGCCTATATTGCACCTGGACGGACGGGCAGATTTCAACCTTGATACAACGATGAGGACGAGGTCGGATTGTGAGCATCTTTTCCCGTCGGGCTTCCCTGACAAGCTGCTCCTCCGATTGTAATCAGTTACGATCCTGACGACTCATCAACAATCGAGATCGTGTCATGCAAGATGGCTGCTGGCCCTTCCATCTCTTCGGTGCCAATTTTGCCACTGAATCCGAGGCGAAGAAATTTGTGTTTGAGCAGTGGGAGCCAGAGCCCCCTGAAAGCGTAAGCGAAGCCGAGTACATTTCGTGGGAAGACCGCAATCCAACCTGGCGTCTAGCGGAGGAGCTGGGGTTCTATATGGATTCAGACTTCGTTGAGCTTATCGGCACCCCAGAAGACGTCATAGCGCAAATCCGCAGCCCCTCTGAGAGAGTGCTTTTCAGCTCCAAGGCAACAGAATTTACCCATTTTATTCTGGTGGGGTCGAATGCCATCTGGGGTGACCGTCGTTCGACTTCTACCCATGTAGAGACACTGGTGCGCTTGCGGGAGAGCACTGCAACCATCACATATCTCGGCCTGTTCAACTGAGCTGACGGCCTCATAGGTTAGGCCCGTTTTTGTCCAGGGGCGGGCACTGTATTAAGGCTAAAATTGTCCTCATTAGGGGCAGGATGACGATTCAACCAGACGTGAAATTATGACCAGACAGCTTGTCTACCAACGAATACGAAATCGAATTGTCGAGCTACTTGAGTGGCTGATTGAGTGCGAGAATGAGCCACCTCGGTGTGGTATGAATGAGTTAATCAATTCATGGGAAGATTGGGTGCCAACTCCGTCGCCAAAAGGATACTTCGTCGATCAGGGGTTCACTCCAATGCAGAGCTTTTTTTGGTAAATGTAAGCGCAGCCATCGAGGATTTTTGCGAAGCAACACCTGAACTCATAGAGAACGACGCTGCGGCAATTGCGCTCCCTCAATGGCGCCTTGTCATCGCTGCTGCCAAGCCGACGCCATCTGCGATGAAAGCGAGTACCAAAATGTCGGAGGAGAGTGACGACAGGCTCGAGCGTTGAGTTGCTGGCTCTTTAAGCAAGGTATTGCGTACGATTTTGCCAGGGTGCAGCAATCGGTCAGAAATAGGTAAGCGTCCAATCAAGTCATCTACCGATCCAGTTATCAGCACGAGGATGACTGCTTTTCGCCCATGCCGTAAGGTTCGCTACCAAAATCGCCACAGCCTTCCAGTGGTGGTAATACAGCAAGGAGAGCGAACAATGAACACCTTCAAATCATCAGTTCAAAACGTAGCTGCGGCCATAGGCCTCATCGCAGCAGTGACAGTCGGCGGATGCGTCATGATCCCTTACGACACGCCGGAATCAAAAGCCCAAATCCAGCGCGATCTGAAAATTGCACCATCGGATATTCAAGCCGTATCGGAAACTAACTGGTGCTTGTTCCCATATGGAAGCGAAGGCAGCTGCAGGGCCACTCAAGGCCTGGGAGTGTTGACCAGCAAAGGCCTGATCCTCAGCCTCTACAACAACCACACCTACACTGAAACCGCACGCATCCTCCCAGAACAAGTGCAGTGCGTGAAGACAGTTGGTGGTCGCACTGGAGTCGAACCGTTCGTTGTATTCACCAAAGACCGAGCGATCATGCTCGCCGTCATTACGCCGGGTGGGCAAATGAATGTGCCTGTGAAAGTCAGTTTCTTTGATTATCTGACGAAGCCAGGGCAGCACGTCTTCACTGGGACGGATGGCGGATATGTGCGCAAGTCGGGTCGAAAGCAAACCGTAGGCGGAATGGTGTCAGGCACTGCCATCCCGTGGCATACAACACTCGACGTAACCGAGGTTTTTAACCCTTGCCCGCAGGTTACAGATTAACGAGGAGTGGCGCGTTCCCTCGCAAGCGGTGCGCTCATGCCGAAGCCCGTTGGTGTGAAGGATGAATGCCCGAAGGGCCGAGACGCCCCGGCGGCTCGGCTCGCGAAAGCCGCCCTTGAAGAGGCTGGGTTCGAATGCCATCTGGGGCGACCGACGTTCGACCACTACCGATGTAGAGCCGCTGGTGCGCTTACCGGAGAGCACCGCAACCATTTCATATCTCGGTCTGTTCAACTTAATTTGACTGCTCGAAAGGGCGTCTGTGTTCGGCTAGTAACTACGGTATACGACTGGCGTGTTCAGCCCGAAGCCCGTTCACAATGAGCCGCAGTCGGCTAAAAGCTCCCACTACGCCGGCAGCGGCCCATAGGCACGATAGGCCTCAATCAGAGTATCGAACAGTGAGATGTCTGACCTGCTTCTTGCGATAAGTTGAGCACCCGCCACAGCCGAAAAAATAGCGTGCGCACGCACTTCGCTATCGGCTGCCTCGCAGAATTTCGCAGCGACAAGCATCTGGCTCAACCAGGCAGTATTTACCTGTGCAAAAGCCTGAATCTCCTCGGCCATTGCAGGGGGGAGGTTATCGATTTCCGCCCCCACAAAGCTGCCAAGACAAAGCCGGTTTTCAGCCTCAAGTGAGCGACGAAAGATCTCAGGAAATCGGCGCAGAGCTTCGGCGGGGTTCGGAGCTTGCTCAGATATAGCCTGAAGCGCAGCCGCACCGTCTTGCCAATACCTCTTGGCAACAGCAATTCCCAGATCCGCCTTGCTGGGAAAATGGTAATAGATGCTGGCTGGCTTGATTCCAACCTCATGCGCCAAATCGCGGAAATTCAGGCCGTTGTACCCCTGTGACTGGGCGATGTTTCGGGCAGCCAGGAGTATGGCCTCGCGGGCGTTGTTGCTCATAGTCGTGCCTTTCGTACGTCGGACGAGTTCTGGGGGAGGCGGGCTATGTTAAAGCAAAAAGTTCTAACATTCGTTAAGTCAGTAAAGAACAGAGTATTTAAGCTGTTCAGTGTCCACATTGCTGGCATAAATCGAACGAGTCATGCTTCGCTCATTTTCAACCATCTGAATCACTCGCACCGAGACCGCCATGTGATGGCGATCCCGACCGCTCATACTGCCCATTAAGACAGATTAGTCTGAGGGCAGATCCAGTTCTGGTATACCACTGTTGCGATCAGCGTATGCAGTCTGGAAGCTTGGGCGTTTCTGCCAGCGCTGCCAGTACGCATCCAGATGCTCAAAGCGTTCGTCTAGCGGGGTGGCGTTTACCGGGAACTTGGAAAACGCAATGGCGGTTGCCAGCGTGATATCCGCAAACGTGGGATCGGTACCGCCCAGCAACCATTCTCGACCGTCAGCCAAATGACGATTCACCAAGGCCGCGTGTGTCAGTGCCTCCTTACGGCAGTGCTCGCCCCATGCCTCGTTCTTCGTCAGTTCAAGTTTGAAGCCGAGCCCTGTGTGCAACACATGAAAAGCCGTGACGATCCGATAGAGGATATGCACCCAGATCCTATTATCCCACATGTTGTCCAGGCCTTGCTCTAACGCAGTCTCACCCATGATTTTACGGCCCGGATAAGACTGGTCGAGAAAACGAACGATAGCAGGCGTTTCAGAGATGAAGCTGCCATCTGCCAGTTGGAGCGTGGGTGTTTCACCCCATGGATTCATATTTAGGTGACGCCATCCGCGCTGCTCGCCACCAGGCGCCATGTCATAGATGGTTTCATCGAACTGATCGGCAATGCCTTTTTCATGCATGAATAACCGAAGTCGCTGCGGATTGGGGAAAGCCGAAGGGGAAGTGAATAGCTGCAATTTGGTAGTCATGGCTCAGTCCTGAATAGGTGAATTCAAACCTAACTATTGTTAGGTAGGTAGACCATACGAGTCAAACCCACCTGAGTCAAGAACATACCTAACATTTGTTAGGCTTTGGCTGTGTCTACAATTAATTCAGCCCATAGGGCTTACGCGGATGCTACTGGTAGATGCAAGGTTTGACGGATAGGTGTTGCTTCTAAAAGTTGAGTTTTCATGCCGTTCCCCAGAAGCGAGAGGAGGCTGATGACCGATAGCTCCTATCGCACCACAGGCGTCACGCCATCGCGAGCGTTGCAGGAACGCGTCTGAGGTCAGTGCTTTCTTCCGTTTTCTGCTAATTATTGAGCCGGCGGTATTGGCCTGGTGAGAGGTGATTAAAGTTATCCAGGCGCTGCCATCCGCATTTAGGCCTAGGCGCTTTAGTAATGGGATTCCCCCGATCTGTTCGTACTGTCCTCCTTCGATTTTCCGAGCTTGATCCGGGGCTTGCTTTCCACCATTGGCGCGGTTGAGCTGCAGACGCTTGGAACGACCCGCTATGCCTGTAAGTCTACCTGTGTCTACTCACGGGTAAGGTACAGCGCAATGGATAAGACAATCACCGTCGATCAACTGGCGACCACTGACCTGAGATCAATCAACGAGATATGGCTCGGCGGGACTCATACCCAGCTATGCCTATGGCGTGGCGAACAGGTCTTCACCCACGAGATGATGAGCGAGGGCACTCACGATCAGAATGTCCGACGCCTGTGTTTGCAGTTGGTCAACTCTGATGATCAAGCTGCCGTGGCCAGCGTTGAGGTAATTGTGCGCGAACGGCTGAAAAGTATGGGGAAGGAGGGCGAGTTTTATCCCGCTGAGGAGGCGGACACTCATCAATAAGAAAAGGAGCATCGGGCATTCATGGGGAGTCAATCCAAGGCCCGTTGTCGCTTGGAAGCGTATCTTCCGATGATGATCCTGGAGCGCTTAGGATTACTCACTCAATTCAGTAACAACTGGAGCAGGCCACGGTTTATGGATATCGAATTTCGCGGTAATGGTATGCGCGATAACCCGTCTGTAGGTACATGCGATGAGTACGGCGTGAGCGGGATTACCAGCTTTGACGATCTAGCCGAAGCTCGTCGTAAGATTGCCGAGTCGCACCCAGGCTTTAAACCTCTGTTCTCGCTCGATGATCTGCACCAAGCTCGCTACACCTCGGGGCATGCGCGCAATAATTTAGGGATGGACGATGCATCGGAGCAGGACATAGCGGGTTTACCTCCAGAGTGCTTTGAGAATGGTGAATACATAGGCTATCCGACTACGAAAGCAGAGTTCGCAATCTGTCTTCGCAATTTCATGAACCTGGTTGCAGTCACGTCTTTCGAGGATGCTTGCGCTCATGGTTTGACGCTTGATGAGCAGGCCCTGCAGGAGTGGATCGGTTACCAGAACAACCCTATCTCTCTTCTAGAGCAGCCCCTTTCTGCTCTCCTGGTACCCGTTCAGCAGTCCTGCCAGGCACTCGCGGCTTTTCCGAATGGCTATTTCACTTCGGATCTGGATCCCGCGAAAAACTTTGCCGTTGCGCGTCATTTTTCAGAAGCCCGTGGCTATGAGTTGATGGGCGTAGGTGCTTCTTACATCGGCTTCATTCGTGCTGAACCGCCTGATACATCACTTGCTAACGTCGTAGCCCAAGACTTCTGTGCGCTCTACAACACTAACGATGAAGACTTACAAGCACACATTTCCGCAGTCGCACAGGCGATCTCTGGTCGGACATATTTGTGGCTCCGTTACGTGGAATGAGCTCCGTGCGCAGCTGAATGGCTACCATAAGTTGTGAGAGGTATGGGGCTTTGGGCAGCCTTGTAGGGGGGATTTCCTCTGCGCGTTGTGTTCGGCTTGGAGAAGCGGTTGTAGCGATTGAAGGCATGGTTGGCGAAATCAACTTGTCCAGCTCGCAAGTCCAAGAGTTGGCTCATCAGACGAAAGAGATTAGCAAGGTGCTTGAGGTTATTCGCTCGATTGCTGACCAAACCAACCTGCTAGCATTGAATGCCGCCATTGAAGCTGCTAGAGCGGGTGAGCAGGGGCGCGGCTTTGCGGTAGTGGCCGACGAGGTAAGAGCCTTGGCTCATCGTACTCAATCCTCCACAGTCGAAATTGAGGGAATGATCAGTGCCGCGCAGATAAGCGCGACTTCTGTAGTGGAAACCATGAGCAAAAGTCAGCGCCAGGCAGATAACACACGTCAGCTTGCGCAGGCAGCCGGCGTTGCGCTGGAATCAATCACCGAGGGTGTTGCGGCGATTACAGAACGCAACCTCGTGATCGCCAGCGCTTCAGAAGAGCAGGCGCAGGTTGCTCGTGAGGTAGATCGTAATCTCGTGAACATCCAAAGCTTATCAGCTCAAACTGCTACAGGAGCACATCAGACAAATGCTTCGAGCCACGAACTCTCAAGGCTTGCAGTGTCGTTCAATCAGCTGGTAGCCCAATTTAAGCTTTAGATCAGGATGAAAAGTTCGTTTTTACTGGTGCGTCTTTCAACTGACGTTACGCAGCTCGATGCCCTAGTAAACCCCATCAGGTCGGATTCCTTGCCGTGGAATTGGGCTCTCCGGCCTGGAGAAAGCCGCGTGCTAATTGCTGATACAACTCAGGCCCCATTCTTGAGCTGACGGCCTTGGCAATCAAGGCTACCGCCATAAGGCTGATCACCATACTGTGACTATCAATCATCTCCATCACAATGATTGCTGAGGTGATTGGTGACTGAGTAACGGCAGCCAGAAATCCGACCATGCAGAGTGCAATAGTGGGCTGCGCGGCCAGATGGAATAGCTCTGCGGTATTGGCGCCGACTGCGGCCCCTACAGCGAGCGAGGGGGCGAAAATACCTCCTGGAATACCAGAGAAGTAGGTCACTACGGTCGCAAGGAAACGGGTAACAGGGGCGTGCCATGGTAGGACTACATCGGATGCGATGACCTGAGAGGTAATGCCGTACCCACTACCGAACGACATTCCGCCGCTCAACCAACCTAATATGGCGACGACCAATCCACAGATGCCGGCAAACCACACCGGGTGCAGGCGCCGCCATTGCCAGATGAGGAAGTGTGGATGCCGCTGCGGCCATAACAGCATTCGGCTGAACAAACCACCCAATAGCCCACATCCAATTCCTATGACTAATGCCGGGACGACGATGTCGAGGCTTATGTTCTGAATGCCGAAATGACCGAAGTAGTTGTAGTTTCCCTGCAAGGCGATGGCAACCATCCCAGAGAGGATTATGGTGCTAAGAAGAACGCCGCTGGTACGGGTCTCCAGCTTGCGTCCCAGTTCTTCTACAGCGAATGCGATCCCTGCCAGGGGCGTATTGAATGCTGCCGCAATACCCGCTGCCCCTCCCGCCAGAATGAGATCCTCGCTGCGTACGATTCGCGCATTGGGCAGAAAACGGTGAAAGAAGTGCATGATGGATGCGGCAACCTGAACTGAGGGGCCCTCACGCCCCGCCGAAAAGCCACCCGTCAGCGCCAGAGTGCCAAGGCTTATCTTGGCGAAAGCAATACGCAGTGAAACCAATTTATTAATGGGCTTACCTTGACGGGCAAGGCGCGTTGCTGCGATCACCTGCGGAATCCCGCTGCCTTGCGCACCTACGAAAAAGCGCGTTGTCAGCCAAACTACGAGCATGCCGATCAGTGGGGTGTAAATAAGAGGAAGCCACGCTCGCTCAGCGGTCTGTTGAACAAACTGCGCAAGGGCTATGTCCGCCAGCCTTGCAAAAGCTACCACCAGCAGCCCGGCAATGGTTGCTGCAATCCATAGCGTGACCCTGGTGCGCCAGCGCATGGAGGCGAAGCCTCGGCGTAACAGCATTATCGGTTTGATCAACCCGGAACTCCCGTTCAAGTAGCCGTATTCAGGGCAAGACTATACAAATACAACGTTGGCTCCAAACGGCCTTGGAGCGCAGCGAGTGAGATAAGGAGGGAGGGCCGGCAGGTAAAGCGGAGTAGAGGAAGCGCCCTGGAAGGGCATGACTAAATGCAAAGCGCCGTCGGTCAGGTAACGGGTCGCAATCAAAATTAGCTTTAAGGTATTATCGGTGCCGCCTCCGCCTTGAGCTACAGGAACATCAGCATGACTGTACTCCAAACGATCTACTGGCAGCCTACGCCGCCTTAGCGCTACGCCCCCTCGCAACACCTCACACCCGCCTGTTTCGCTCGCGGTGCGTGCTGCTGTATGCCCGGTTCTTACACCCAAAGCACACAGTCAAATAATCCTCACGAATTTGAATTCGTATCGATGCGCTCGCCATTTTGTGGTGTGCGTGCGGTGCATTGCCTTGGATATTTCTATGCTGCAAAAAATAAATCAAACGTGGTTTTCCAACGTTCGCGGAGACGTGCTCGCAGGAATCGTCGTCGCACTCGCCCTGATCCCGGAAGCCATCGCCTTTTCCATCATCGCCGGGGTAGATCCCAAAGTCGGTCTCTACGCCTCCTTCTGTATCTGTGCCGTCATCGCCTTTATCGGCGGGCGTCCCGGAATGATCTCGGCGGCGACAGGCGCCATGGCACTGCTGATGGTTACGCTGGTAAAAGAGCATGGACTTCAATACCTGCTGGCCGCGACCCTACTATGTGGCGTACTTCAAATCCTTGCCGGCTACCTGAAGCTTGGCTCGTTGATGCGGTTTGTTTCACGGTCGGTAGTCACAGGTTTCGTAAACGCATTGGCGATCCTGATTTTCATGGCGCAGTTGCCGGAACTTACGAATGTCACCTGGCACGTCTATGCCATGACCGCAGCGGGTCTCGGGATCATCTACCTGTTCCCATACGTACCGAAGATCGGCAAGCTGATTCCGTCACCGTTGGTGTGCATCCTGACCCTGACTGCCATCGCCATTTACCTTGGCTTGGATATCCGCACTGTAGGGGACATGGGCCAACTGCCGGTTACGTTGCCGATTTTCCTTTGGCCCGAAGTGCCGCTGAACTTTGAAACCCTGCGCATCATTTTCCCGTACTCGGCTGCCTTGGCCATAGTAGGTCTACTCGAGTCAATGATGACCGCGACTATCGTCGACGATCTGACCGATACCACCAGCAATAAAAACCGCGAGTGCAAAGGCCAGGGTGTGGCCAACATCGCTGCCGGCATGCTTGGCGGCATGGCAGGTTGCGCCATGATCGGCCAATCGATCATCAACGTGAAATCCGGTGGTCGTACCCGTCTATCAACATTGTGTGCCGGCATTTTCCTGCTGCTGATGGTGGTATTTCTTGGCGAGTGGCTCTCCAAAATCCCTATGGCGGCACTCGTAGCAGTGATGATTATGGTGTCCATCGGCACGTTTAGCTGGGATTCCTTGCGCAATCTGAAAGAGCATCCGCTGTCGACCAACCTTGTTATGGTGGCGACTGTCGTGGTCGTCGTGGCCACTCACAACCTAGCCTACGGCGTACTTGTAGGTGTGCTGCTGGCTTCGCTGTTTTTTGCCAATAAGGTCGGGCACTACCTAGATATCGAGAGCACACTGGAAGAGACGGAATCGCATCGGACTTACCGCGTCGTGGGCCAGGTGTTCTTTAGCTCTGCTGACAAGTTCACTGAAGTTTTTGAGTTCAAGGAAGCTCTCAACAAAGTCACCATCGATCTGACACAGGCGCATTTCTGGGATATCACCGCCGTCGCAGCGCTGGATAAGGTCGTGCTCAAGTTCCGCCGTGAAGGCGCGGAGGTTGAAGTGCTCGGTCTCAATGAAGCCAGCGCAACTATCGTTGACCGATTCGCTGTTCATGACAAACCCGGTGCCATAGACAAGCTCATAAGCCACTAAGGAGAACGACAATGACCCACGTAACGGCATGCATTGATAACTCATAATCCTCATTGGCGGTCTTCGATTACGCAGCACGGGCCTGGCTACGCCTCAGCGCTACCCTGACCTTGCTGCTTGTATTGGATGAGGAGAAATGCCCTGCATCTGCAGACTTGAGCGGCAACATCGGCCTTGGCAGTCAAGAGCATTTGCTGGAGGAGCTGGCTACATTATCTCAAAGATGTGCTGACACGTTGCCGACACAGAGAGCCAGTAAGATCGTGCAATTGCTACCGAATCAAAGGATGCCGGCCTGTTGAATAATGAATCGCCCCGAAGCATAAGCTAGGAGCGATTCACTACTACAGCTCTAGCCGGGCAGGCTCAGGTACAGCAAGGGGAGGGGCGGCCCTCGCCATCCAGCGGAGAAAGACCTGTTTGAACACACCCGCAATGTAAATAAACCCTACCGCCTCGGGATTCTCTTCTTTCACATCAACACTCAAGGGGGGGGCTAGCATTGGGGACAGTTGACTTTTCCAGGGCTACCTCACGGTTCCTAGGTCACAAAATAGAGCCTAGCGGACAGCTTTTACTTTATACCCAAATCAGGTCGATGTGATTCGGCGGCCCGCTTAATTCAGCGCGACCGAAAATCGACTCTCGACGGTAATAGATAGATGGTTGGCGGAGTTGCCAATTTCAGTGTGGATAAGAGGTACACTGGTGGTTGCCAATTGCCACTACAGTTTGCCTGACCGAAGGAAATACGATGCCCAACCGTATTGACCATAGCGAGAAACACAGACGCATGATGCTCAAGTCGCTGCTTTGGACAACTCTGTGCTTTGGTATCTTCTTCTCACTGTTCAACGCCAACCGTGGTTACTGGCTGCTGGCCGGGCTGGAACTAGCTTACGCGTTCATCTCGCTGTACATGCTGATGATCATTGACCGCACCAAACAACTAAAGGCCCTGACCATCATTTATCTGCTGCCATTTTTCACTGTTATGATGTTCACGCTCGCCTCGCCAGAGACATCGGTAGGAATATTTGCCTGGATCCAGACCATACCGATAATTCTTTACCTTCTGCTTGGTTTACGTCTGGGGCTGATTGGTTCTCTGCTGTTCGTTAGTCTTGGCCTGTACATGATCACCAAGCACCATGCAGAAAAGAGTCCAGTGGACGATATTGGCTTCGTTCTTGACATTGGTCTAGCGACATTGGCAATCACCATTTTCTCGCACACTTATGAGCGTACCCGAGTTCTTACCGAGCAGCGTCTGATAGAGCTAGTTACTACCGACCACTTAACCGGCTTGGCTAATCGCGCGAAGCTGGCCGAGGTATTTCAGCGTGAGTCAGAGTTTGCCCTACGTAATGGTACTCCCCTAGCGCTGGTGTACCTGGATATAGATCACTTCAAGCAAATTAACGACCGTTTTGGCCATGACGCAGGTGACCAAGCGCTCTGCCATTTTGCCAGCATACTAACGAAACGTCTGCGTGCCACCGATCTACTTTGTCGTCTGGGCGGAGAGGAGTTCGCCGCTCTGTTGCCGGGGGCCAGGGCGGAACAGGCCATGCTAATCGCAGAAACCTTGCGCGAGTACCTTGCCGCGACACCCTTAGAGCTCAGTGACCAGCAACTGAACATGACCCTGAGTGCGGGTGTCGCAGTTTTCGGTAGCAATTGCGAGCACCTTGACGATCTATTAAAGGTTGCAGATGGTCGTGCCTATGCAGCCAAGCGTGCGGGACGCAATCGAGTGGTCGGTATCGCCCCCCCACCACAGACAGAAATACGCGCTAACGACAGTGCTTATTAGGGCTGTTCACGTTTCACATGGGCAGTCGTAGAATTAAACACGCAGGTTGCGAGGACACTTTCGCAATTTCTCTTGAGCGTGTCGAATCGCGACGTCACTGATTGTCACTGATTGTCACTGCTTGAATCGCGCGAATGAGTGGTTTAAATGTTACCGTTCACCATCTAATAGCCACACCACAGATGATAGGCTGGCGCTCACACATGCCAGGCAAAAAGCGCTATCCCCCACTACGCCACCCCAATTTTCTGGGTATATAGACCAGAGTTGGTGGTATCCCAACACAAAATCTCCATTCGTCGTATCAGTATGATTAAGTCATTTTCCAGACCCTGCGTATGCTTCCGGCAATCACGCCTTCCGTGGTTAAACCGGTTGTCACTTATGCGACAGCAACTCATCGATCCCACTCGCCCGCAGCGTCGGCAAGCGTGTGATCACGTCCTTCAAATAAGTATATAGATCATGCCCATTCAGTCGCGCAGACTGGATCAAAATCATGATCGCCGCCGCCCACTTTTTCCTGTGCGCAGCGATCCGGTGACGAGTCATTTGTTGCCTCCAAGAGCCCATGGCCTGATTTGATTCTCACACCAATTGTTTTCTATGGTGACGACCCAATCATCCAAGTAGCACGACAGCGCTGCCCAGCGTTTCAGGCTGTAATCCACCACTCTAATGATGGCCGAACCTTAGGGCACCAGATCGCGCTGGGCGATCATGCAGGCATGCAGCCTATCCATCACCTTTACAGGTTTTCCTACTGTATTTGGCGCCGTAAATCCGGTTCCAGGTCGGGGACTTCGCTCTCGATTTCGCACAGCGACTGGATGTACCGCAAGGACTGCTCGGAGATCCACTCGCCTAACTGAGTTAACGACCGCAGCAATGCCCCCTGAAGAGCTCCATTGAAATGGTGATGGCTCAGCGACATCACCGCTCTCAATACGTTCAAAACCTGTACAGAAATAAATATATGTACAACTTTTCATAAAGTTATCAATCTGAATGCCGACAGGATGACTGAAACGTTTAATTACATAAAACGTGATTAGCCGAATGAGCCAGACAGAGCCAGGCATTCGAGAAAATGGAGAGTTCTCAACTACACATCAACTACAAACCGTCCCATTCCGGGCTGTGAGAACTCCATGAACATCCTTGCTCCTGCCGTACACCTGGCTGACCGATTACGCTTCTCCACGAAATTCGGTGTGCTTGCAATCATCGTCCTAATCCCTTTGGTTCTGCTCGGTACGCGCGTGATCCATCAGATCAACGGAAGCCTTGAGGTCATTCGCTCGGAACAAGTAGGCCAGCGCTATCTATTGGACGTAACGCCTGTACTGCGTTTTTCGATGTTGCAACGTGCGCTCACCAACCGCTTGCTCAGCGGGGATAGAACCGCTCAAGCCGATCTGTCGGCCAACCAGTTGAAGTTGGAGGACGCGTTTTTGAAACTGGCTGCAACCGACCGACAACTCAACACACAGCTGGAAACCGGTGATCGAGTGCAGCGTCTGCACTCTGGGGCGCAGCGTTTGATTGAGCGGGCGAAAGCGGATGCCAACCAGAGTGCCATCTTCGACGACTGGAACGATCAGCTCACCGAGACGTTGAACTTCGTGTACTACGTATCGGCCACGTCGGGCATGGTGCTGGATGAAGATTACGCATCGTTGTTCATGATCGATCAGAGCACCTTGAGGCTGCCACGACAAATCAATATCGTCGGGCAATTGCGCGGGCTGGCCAGCGGGCTACATGACGGGCAAACGTTGAGTGCGGGTGCGCGCAGCGTTATCAAATCGATGCTCAAAAATGAGTTACTCATCCATAAAGAACTTCAGCAAAGCCTGGCACTTTTGCGCCGCAGAGAACCCGCCCTCACCGATAGTATTCAGGCGCCGATCACCAGTGCTTTTGCGAGCCTCGACAGCTTCCGCGCCGACCTCGAAGTATTGATTGGCGCGCCAAGCGACATCATCAGCGGCGTGCAGAACTTGCCGGCTAAGGGCAATGCGGTGGTGGCTGAGTTGTACAAAGCGCAAGACACGCTGCAAGACGCACTGTTGAATGCGCTTGAACGTCGAGTTCAGGAAAAAACGTCGGAACGACTATTCATTCTAGGTATGTTTGTCGTTCTTGGCCTGTTGCTGGTGTATGTGTTCAGCGGCATCTACAGCGCCATGCGTCGTACGATCAAAGATGTTTTGATTGCCACCCAACTCATTGCTCAGGGCGACCTGAGCGTGCGAGTTCAAGTGCGCGGCAAAGATGAAATGGCCGACGTGGGCAACGGCCTTAACCATATGGTGCAAGCCTTTGGCTCCTCGCTTGCCCAGGTCGAGCGCAGTTCACAATCGGTCTCCGATGCGGCGGAGCGTATAGGTGTGTCGATTGACCGGGCTAAGCGCGCGATGAGCGCGCAGCAAAGCGAAACCGAACAGGTCGCAACGGCTATCAACGAGATGACCACCAGCGTTGCGGACGTGGCGCAAAACACCGAGGGAGCGGCACACGCCGCTGAGCACGCCAGCCAATCCTCCAACACTGGCCTGGCGAAGATGCAGGAAACCCGCGTGACTATTGAAGCCTTGGCCGATGAGGTGGAGCGAAGTGCGCAAAAGGTTTCGGCGCTCGCGCAACACAGCCATCAGATCGGCGGCGTTATCGAGGTGATCCGTAACATTGCTGATCAAACAAACCTGCTGGCGTTGAACGCGGCCATTGAGGCGGCCCGCGCCGGTGAGCAGGGTCGAGGATTCGCGGTTGTCGCCGACGAGGTCAGAACTCTGGCCTCACGCACACAAAACTCCACCGAAGAGATCCGCCGGATTATTCAAGAGCTTCAACTGGCGACAGGCGACGCCGTCGAACAAATGAAAGCGGGCAAGCTGCGCGCGCAGGAATGCATCGAGTCCGCTGATCAGGCCTCGACCAGCCTGGATGCAATCAACGACGGCGTTGAGCAAATCGTAGGAATGAATACTCAGATAGCCAGCGCGGCGGTTCAGCAGCACGCCGTCTCGGAGGATATTAATCGCAATGTGACTGAGATTCGTAACGGTAGCGTTGCGCTGATGGTTGGCATAGAGGACAACGCTGTTACTGCGGGGGAACTTACGCTGCTGGCAGGGGAACTGAATACTATTGTTTCGCGTTTCAAGCTATAGGCGGCACAGGTAAAGGGGGGAATCCTATTTATAGACCTCCCCAGTCTTTGCTTACGCGCCTCCCCATAGAGCGTTGATTCAATTAGAAACGAAGTTAACCAAAGCATCATATAGACTCTAAAAGTTGAGCCTTTTCCTTCATTCAATTGTCTGCTCTGTTGTAACGTGACAATACTAATTGCTCAGGAAGCTCCCATGTCTAAACTCGCAGAATTTCGCCAGCTTGAAAAACATCTCGCCGAACAGCTTCAAGCGCTCGAGGCCCTGAAGGACGACGCTGGTCTTAAGAAAGAAATTGAATTCGAAACGAAGCTGCGCGATTTGCTCGCAAAATACGGATACAGCTTGAAGGACGTGATCAACCTGCTTGATCCACATGCAGGTCGTCGCGCTCCGGTATCTGAGCCTAAAGCCACACGTAAAGCCCGCCAGGTTAAGGTCTATAAAAACCCACACACCGGTGAAGTCATCGAAACGAAAGGCGGGAACCATCGCGGCCTTAAGGAATGGAAAACTGAGCACGGCGCAGCGACTGTCGAGTCCTGGCTAAGCAAGTGATCTTGGATTGGGCAAATAAGGGCCAGTGATGGCCCTTTTTTTGCCTCAAGTTTTGGTGCGCCTGCAGCGCTCTGAGCAGTAGAGCACCTCCTCCCAGCAGCGCGCCCATTTCTTTCTCCAAGTAAATGGTAGGCCACAGGTCATGCAGGTTTTGACTGGAAGCTCACTCTTTTTCAAAATCCCCTTCCTTCATCCATTTCTGCGAGCAACCACTGTCCACGTTGCCACAGCGCCTGCTGTTTGGATTCATCCATGTGGTCGAGGTTTTTATAAATCATGGCCATGCGCTGGTTGCCGCGAAGGCGGTCGCCGTGGCGCATCAGGAAGTGCCAATAGAGCGAGTTGAACGGGCAGGCATCGCCTGTCGTGCTTTCGCTTACTTTGTACGCGCAGCCACGGCAATAATCAGACATACGCTTGATGTACTGCCCGCTCGCGCAGTAGGGTTTCGAGCCTAGATATCCGCCGTCTGCGTGCATAACCATGCCGAGTGTATTGGGCAGCTCCACCCAATCGAAAGCGTCCATGTAGATCGCCAGATACCACTCACATATCTGACTCGGTGCGATACCTGCCAGCAGGGCGAAATTGCCAGTCACCATGAGACGTTGAATGTGGTGAGCGTAGGCATGCTCAAGGCTCTGGTTGATGGCTTGGCGCATGCAATTCATCTGCGTGTCGCCCGTCCAGTAGAACTCTGGGAGCGACCGCGAATTACCGAATGCGTTGCCGTCGGCATAGTCAGGCATCTTCAGCCAGTAGACGCCTCGGACATACTCCCGCCAGCCGATCAGTTGTCGAATAAAACCTTCGGCAGCGTTCAGCGCAATGCTGCCCGACAGGTACGCCGATTCAACATCGCTGCACAGCTGACGAAGATCCAGCAGTCCAATATTCAGCGCGGCGCTTATTCGGGCATGAAACAGGAACGGCTCGTTACAGGCCATCGCGTCTTGGTAGTCGCCGAAGGCTGCTAGGCCCCAGTCGAGGAAGTAATCCCAGAGGGCGTGAGCTTCGGCATGGGTTACCGGGTAGTCGAATGTGTCGAGCGTGCCGTAGTGGCTTGCGAAATTTTTGGCAACTAACGCAAGAACATCTCGGGTAATTGCGTCAGGAGTAAAACGTGCGGGTGATGGAGGCCTTACGCCCTTGGGTAAAGCCTTTCTGTTTTCTGCATCAAAGTTCCATGCACCTCCGACCGGGCTACCGTCCCCATTGAGTAATAGCCGGCTCTTACGGCGCATCTCGCGATAGAAGAACTCCATGCGCAGCTGCTTTTTGCCATTCGCCCAGGTAAAGAACTCGGCACGGGAGCAGAGAAAGCGAGAATCCGAATGCCATTTTATCGCTAAACCACAGTCCTTTATCGATTGCTCCAAGCGCCAGTCGCCGCACTCGGTGATGTGGATTTCATCCGGTCGCAAAAGTGCGCGCCACCGCTCTAACTCGCGAGGCACCGATCCAGTATTTTCTGGGTCATCGAGCTTTACGTACTGCACCTTGACTCCCCGTTGCTGCAACGCCTCGGCGAAGTGGCGCATAGCGCTGAAGATAAGGGTGATCTTTTGCGGATGATGAGGAACATGGCTGGCTTCTTCCATCACCTCGACCATGAGCACGGTATCGCATTCGATATCAACGGCCTGTAGTGAGGCGAGATCGAACGACAGCTGATCACCTAAGATCAGGCGAAGGCTGCTAGCTCTATTCATCATTACCTCTTGCAGGCGACGTCTTGCTGCCAGGGGCGCGTTTGGTATCAGGCACTACGCAGCCCTTATCGCGACACCGAACGCTGCCATCAGGATGGGGCAGCCATGCTAGATGCGGACGCAAGCGACAAAATAGGCGATAGCCAAGGTTTAGAAGTGGCCTAGTCGAACGCCATGATAACGGCTCCGCCCAGATACCAAGGCCCGCTGCTCGCCAGCTCCAAAGCGTAGCGTCTAAGCCAGTGACCCAGGTTCCATCGCCCAACCTGGCGTGGAGTATCGACTGCATTTCAACGAGCGTGAACCCAAGAGATTTTGCGTCGAAGGTAGGATCGCTGATGTCCACAAACAGAAGACGATCCGGTGCTGCTCGCGCATTTAGGATCTTGATCTCCCGGGCGCAAAGAGGGCACTCGCCGTCGAAATAAAGCGTCAGTGGCCAACGTTCATTCTTGTACAACTACTGACACCTTGTATAAGTTTTTAGACAAGATATGCTCAAAAAACTTCGATGACAACCGGGCCTAATCCTCGAAACGAAATCAGCTTCCAAGCAGTGCCTGATCGGGGATTTGAGGTTTGCTTCTGGGGCTGGAGCTAAGACGTGTGGCCACGGCAGCTTACCGACCTGATTGTGACGTTCGTCGCCTCACTGCTTTTCGTTCGTCTGATAGCTAAACGTGTTGCTGATCACGCCGATAAACCTTTTAACACCCAACAGGCGGTTTTCCATGTTCAATAAAAAAATCAAGAATCAGCTTGAGGCTCAAACAGCCGAGTTGTCGGAGTTGCGCCAACTGCGTGATGGCCTACACCGTGAAATGCTGACGCTGAGTATCGATACTAATTTTGCAATTACCGCCTGCAACGACAATTTTGCACAGGCTTTGGGGTACACCCAGAATCAGCTTATAGGTCGTGCCATGGCCGACATTGTTCCGCAGTACGTTTCCAAACTTCCCTGTTTTCACAATTTTCGGGCGGCTGTCGCCGCCGGTAAGTCGATATCTGATGAATACAGGTACCTGCATGCTGACGGCTCATTAGTGTGGATTCATGCTCATTGGCAACCCGTAGCTGATGCGACTGGCCGGTTGAGTCATATCGCAGGCTATGCGACGAACATTACGTCCAGAGTGGAAAAGGCATCGGAAAACGCATCGTTCATTGACGCGCTACTGCGCTCGACGGCGGTCATTGAGTTCGATCTATCCGGGCATGTAATCACGGCGAATGAGCAGTTTTTAAAAGCGATGGGTTACAGCCTGGGACAAGCGCAAGGAAGTCATCATCGTATTTTCTGTCGGCCAGAGGAGGCTTCTTCCCAGCAATACAGGGATTTTTGGTTGACGTTGAACAAGGGTGAGTTTGTCGCTGGCCGATTCCAACGTGTTGATAGTCGGGGTCAGACGGTATGGCTGGAGGCGAGCTATAACCCGGTCTACGACACCGAAGGAACACTGCGCAAGGTAGTTAAGTTTGCAACGGTTATTACCGAACAGGTTGCCCGTGAACACCAAGTCAGTGATGCTGCACAAACGGCATTTGAAATCTCCCAGCAGACTGACGTTACTGCTCAACGTGGTGCGATAGTGGTTAACGACACTATGCACACCATGCGCAAAGTCGCTGGGGATATGCAGGCTGCCTCGGGTGGCGTCGAAGCGCTTGGAAAGCAGTCGCTGTTAATCAGTTCGATCATTCAGACCATCAGTAGTATTGCTCAGCAAACGAACCTTTTGGCATTGAACGCTGCGATTGAGGCTGCACGCGCAGGTGAGCAAGGCCGAGGTTTTGCAGTCGTCGCGGATGAGGTTCGACAATTGGCCGGGCGCACCAGCACGGCGACTGAGGAAATCGCATCAGTTGTTTTGGAAAATCAGAAGCTGGTGGATCAAACTATAGCGGAGATGGCGAACAGTAAGTCCCAAGCTGAGCAAGGTCTTGAGCTAGCCACGCAGGCAGGGCAAGTTATTGTTGAAATTCAGGACGGAGCCAAGAAAGTTGTTGAAGCGGTTGGTAAGTTTGCGACTCAGGTGGCTTAGCACGCTCAATCGTACTGCGTTGGAGTTCGCCCCTAGGGAGTTGTCGAGTGTGTGCAAAGTGAGCTGAACAACACATGCTTGGCGAGAGCGACGGTTCGGGCTTGTTAGGGTTGTCGTTGAGCTTTGGCCTTCGTTACCAGTCATAGTCATATCCGGCAAACCAACCTCGCTTGGCTAGTTGTTCAGTTACGTCATGACGCCCGCGTCACCAAAAAACCGGTGGTGTCTGATAGTAAATACCTGCCAGCGACAACATCGACACCTCGGTCTCGCGGTCGAAGTACGATAGAAAATGCCAGCCGCCAGTTGTACTCTCCACGTGTGGAAAGTTGATCGCAGCTTTACCTGTTATGTAGTGCTCGCGTGAGACGCGTTTGAGATCAAAATCAAAAAACGGCTGCCTCATGGGAGTTTTTTGAGCCGGGCTAGACCTTGCTTGATATGTCCGGCGTTCTCGCCGATGGTCTCAAGGGCGCCACGCACGTTGTTTCCTACATCCGCATGTCCGTGGGCTTCTACGTGGAGGGTCAATTCCATGAGGGCTGCCTCTAGGGCGAGCTGGTTTTCGTACATTCTTTCCAAGGTGTCTGAAAGCGAGTATTCACCGTGCATTTTTCAACTCCTTGTTGGGAAACGACAGAATAGCAGCAGGAGAGAATGATATTGGAATGAGCTCTTCGCACTCGCTTTTAGCAGAGTCGTTGACACGCCGACTGACTTTCTCCATTTAAGGCGCTATCAGCGTTCGCGCGATTCACATGGCTATTGAGCCAGGCGAGCTTTCAAGCTGGCGACTTCCGATTCAAGTTCACGTACTCGTTCGCGGGCCTCAAATTCAACGCTGACGTCCTTCTGGATGCCGATGTAATAGGTGAGCTGATCCGCCTCGTTAAAAACCGGAGTAATTGACAGCTCATTCCAGAAGGCACTACCGTCCTTACGATAGTTGCGAATGATTTGCCGGCAGGGCTCATGCATTTTTATCGCCTCTCGGATAACAGCCAAGCCCGCTTGGTCTCGGTCTTCACCCTGCAGGAAGCGGCAGTCCTGATACAGAATTTCGTCAACGCTGTATCCCGTCAGGCGCTGAAAGGCAGGATTAGCGTAGATCAGGATGTTCTCATCGCCTTCTTGCTCGGCAATTACAATGCCATCATTCGAAGTTTCAACCATCAGTTTCAGCAGTTCTGCGTCGATCATTTTTAGAGCCCGGTGAATTTCACATCATTCTAGGATAACTTGCGGGTTATGAGCGTTTTCGAGATCTTTTGAAAATATCTCTATGACTACCACGGACGCACTGCCGCATAAGAGCGCATGGAAATGGTGGCGGCGCGGTAACCCAAGTAGATGATTGAGGGAGCGAAGGTGCATAGGCTTGGCTATAACGTTCCGCAAAGTGAACGGCCCCTTGTAGAGCCAGGTTCGTGCCAGATAAAAATAGCAGTCCAGCGACAGCTACTCCAAATCGCGTACTTGCCCACTCGTGGGCCCTTTCAGTCAGCGGCTGCAGAATCAATGTTCACTCTCGACTACCAGGGAAGGCGTTCTCCGTTATAAGCGAAGAAATTGCCACTGGCGGCAGGCTCTAATCGGTCGATCAGCGATAGTAATTCCCAGGCGGCCACCTTTGCCGGCCTGGCGGCTGATGCACCCCGAAAGGGTTGCGACAGTGCTGATACAACTGTACCCGGGTGAAGGCTCAGCAGTCGGCTCTGAGGTCGAGTTCTTGCCAGCTCGATGGCCGCCGTTTTAATCAGCATGTTCAGTGCTGCCTTGGAGGCACGATAGGCGTACCAGCCGCCCAAGCGGTTATCGCCGATGCTACCCACCTTGGCAGAAAGCATTGCCATCGCGCCAAGAGGGTCAAGCAAGGGCAGAAAGTGACGCAAAACCAGCGCAGGCCCGATTGTGTTGACTTGAAATACCGACTGCAACGCGTCTGCTTCAATCGCAGAGTAACTTTTTTCAGGCTTTATTTCGTCGCGATGGAGCAGACCTGCGGCAAGCAAGATCAACTGATATGGTGCTTCCTCAGTCACTTCGGCTGCTGCTCTGGCGATACTGTCGGCATCCTCCAGATCGAGGAATGGAACACTGTTGCGCCCCAGCTCACGGACATGCGCGCACCGTGGATCCTGATTGAGCAACTCACAAAACGCCGAGCCGAGCGCCCCACTGGCGCCTATTACGAGGGCACGATAGCCCTCACTAAGGGAGTTCATCGTCAAGGGACTGTTCATCTAGGCTCTCCTGCAGTCTGATGCGATTTGTTGGTGTTAACCCTGTCGCCCTATCAGTTGCAGAAACTCGTGACGCGTAGAGCAGGACTCGCGAAAGGCGCCCAGCATCACGGATGAGGTCATCACCGAATTTTGTTTCTCCACGCCCCGCATCATCATGCACATGTGCTTCGCTTCAATGACCACCGCCACGCCGGCGGCATCGGTGATGTGCTGAATGGCGTCGGCAATTTGTTTGGTCAGGTTTTCCTGGATCTGTAGGCGACGAGCGAACATATCCACCACTCGGGCCACCTTCGACAGGCCCAGTACCCTTCCTGTGGGGATGTACGCTACATGAGCCTTGCCGATGAAGGGCAGCATGTGATGCTCACACAATGAATACAGTTCGATGTCGCGCACGATGACCATTTCATCGTTTTGCGATTCGAACAATGCGCCATTGATCACATCATCGAGACTCATTGCGTAGCCATTGCACAGGTACTGCATTGCTTTGGCTGCGCGCTTGGGCGTGTCCAGCAGTCCTTCACGCTCAGGGTTCTCGCCTACGCCGACGAGAATTTCACGGTAATGTTCGGCTAATGATGGGGTCATCTTGATTCCTCGCAGCCATGCTGCGCTTTATGTGTCGGCAATCCTTGGCGGTAGGAGACTATCTGCTGCGCGCGATCTGGCGCAGATGACACAGGGTTAGCCAGATCAGCCATTACCCAGGTTCTGCGTCTGGGACATGACAGGGCGAAGCTTTCTAGGTCTGTTTTTTTTTCAAAATGGACTGCTCGTCTGATGCGGGTTTTGACGCCGGCACCGCGCAACGGCTATCGACACAGCGGCTGCCGCTATCTGGGTGAGGTAACCACGCCAAATGGGGGCGTAAGCGGCAGAAAAGGCGATAACCGAATTCAAGCAGCGGGCGGAATACATTCCACGTCAGTGGCGTTGCCCAGAAACCCAAGCCGGCGGCTCGCCAGCTCCACAGGGTGGCATCCAGGCCGGTTACCCAATGTCCATCAGCGAAGCGGGCGTGCAGCGAGGACTGCATCTTCTCGAACGTGAACCCGAGTGCCTTTGCGTCGAATGCACCGTTGCTGATGTCTACGAAAAGCAGTTGATCCTTTACGGCATGCCCGCGCAGGAGCTTGATTTCGCGCGCACATAGAGGGCAGTCACCGTCAAAGTACAGCGTCAGTGGCCAATTCATTTTCTTGTACATAGACAGTGCTCTTGTATAACTCTTGTACAAGATATGCTGAAAGAAACGGACTGACAATGGGCGCTATGCTGTAGCTGCGCGATGGATTCTCACACCCTGTTTCGTGAGCGGATCGTCCGGCCCTTCGGCATCAAGCTTTGAGAGGGCGAGCTATACGAAGGCGTTCACGAGCTTGCAAGGTGTCTATAGAACCCAGGGCAATTCACCCTGGCTTTAGCGATGTTCACTGAAAACCACTGCACGGAGTCAATATGATTAAACTCTACTATCACCCGTCTCCTAACCCAGCCAAGGTTGCGCTGTTCTTGGAGGAGTCAGGCCTTGAGTACGAACTCATCCCTGTTGATACGCGCAAGGGCGAACAGCACGATCCGGCGTTTCTTAAGATTAATCCGAATGCCAAGACACCGGCTCTGGTTGATGGTAACAACGTGGTATTCGACAGCAACGCCATACTGCTCTATCTAGCCGAAAAGACCGGGATGTTCCTGCCTGCTGATAATCTCAAGGCGCGAGGTGAGATGTATTCCTGGCTCATGTTCGTCGCGACGGGCATCGGCCCGTACTCTGGACAGGCTGTCCACTTTAAGCACTTCGCCCCCGAGCCAAAAGACTACGCAGTTACCCGCTACACCTTCGAAGCCTGGCGTCACTGGACGATCATCAACGAGCATCTGGCCAAACAGCCTTACATGCTCGGAGGTGAGTACACGCTGGTGGACATGGCCGTATGGGGTTGGGCGCGCGCGGTACCTTTCATCCTAGGCAATGACGCTTGGGTAAAACTTCCAAACGTAAAACGGCTCATTGATGACATCAATGCTCGACCGGCAGCACAGCGAACCGAAGAACTGAAGAACCAGCACAGTTACAAGACTGAGATGGATGCTGACGCGCGTAAGGCTATGTTCCCTCAGATTACTCAGTAGACGCGCCGCTTGCGCATGGCATTGCTCCAGTGAGCATAGGTAAAAGTGGATCAATTTGCTCAGTTCACGATTGCGGGCCCCTAAAAGGGGCCCGCACCTTGCGGTCTTTACCTATTCACAGTGCTTTGTCCGGTGTGGCACGACCTAGGGTATCAAGCGCATCTCGCGTAGTTTGTCGAACACATCGAAAAATGCTTGATCGCTCGCTTGGTAGGCGGTGAAGCCCATTACACGGCTTTTCGACATATCAGTGACGACTTCGATGGGTCGACCAAGGTCTGCATCGGTATGCCATGGGGATATCAGGCGACCAATATCGGCTTCTTTCAAACCGTGCTCCGCGACTATCTGCGTCCACACGGCTTGGTCGTCAGCCATTTGCCTCTCAAGGGGTGAGAGTGAGGCGGGATAATCGGCAGCAGGCAAGTCGAAGTATTCGGCAATTCGGCTCCACATCCATTTCCAGCGAAACACGTCGCCATTAGTGACATTGAATGCCTGGTTGGCCGAAGCCGGCGTGGTGGCCGCCCACAGTTGTTGTTTCGCCAACTGCCGTGCATCCGTCATATCGGTGAGGCTGTCCCACTGCACTCTTGATCCCGGAAATACAAAAGGGCGATGGGTTTGTTTGCAAATCGAGGCGTAGACGGCGAGGGTGGTTGCCATATTCATCGCGTTGCCTACGGCAACCCCGGTGACGGTATGCGGGCGATGAACGCTCCATGTGAAGTCGTCCTTTTCAGCAGCGGCGAAAAGTTCGTCCTCTTGGGCGTAATAGAAATTCTCGACATTCAGACGACCCAGCTCTTCGCGGAACGGTGTCTGCGGAAGGCTGCCTTTACCATAGGCTTCGAAAGGGCCGAGGTAGTGTTTCAGGCCAGTAACCAGTGCTACGTGCTCAACACTCTTGGCTGGTCGAACGGCGGCAAGCACATTGCGAACCATGGCTGCATTAACACGAATGTTCTCGGCCTCCGTGGCTTGCCGTGACCACGTGGTAATGAAGACGTGAGTAGGTTTCAGATCCGCAAGCGCATGTTCCAGCGAAGCTGGATCTTGGAGGTCTGCCGCGACGGGGATCACGCCTTGCGATTGCGACGGTTGCCTCGATAGCGCGGCAACCTGCCACTTGTTTTCGATGAGTAACTGAGTGATGGCGCTGCCGACGATGCCGCTGGCGCCTACAACCAAAGCTGTCTGGGTCATACGTTTCTCCTGGATTTAGATTTGGGAGTCCACCTAAGTAACAGAGGTTCAACCTAAACCGGATCCGTATGGGGGGCCGTCGTAAGAGGATGGCGAACACACCCACCGAACTCCAGTATTTGGAGCGATGGTGTCTCCCGTTTTTAAGCGGACTCTCATGGAGCCCACCTCGCCATCAATATCTCGCCCAAGCAGGGCTTTTGTGGCTACAGTCTTGAGTGTCGCTCACTGCAAGGAATACAAATGAACGCGTTGCCTTCAACCTCTGTGCCAAAGCACGTAAGCCTGCTGGGTTATGGCGGTCTGTTGCCGTTTATGTTTCTGGCGCTGCTGATCCCGTTCTCTCTCGACTACCGGCCATTGTTTGAAATTGCGCTTGTTAACTATGGCGCAGTCATCCTGAGCTTCGTCGGAGCCTTGCACTGGGGCTTCGCCATGAGCGTGCAAGACATAAGCGCCGAGCAGCGCTCCGACCGGTTTATCTGGAGTGTCATTCCTGCGCTTCTTGCTTGGATTGCCACGTTATTGCCAATGCCATTGGGTTGCTTGCTGTTGGTCATCGGCTTTGTTGTCCACCTCCGGCAGGACAGGCAGCTGTTGCGGGTTATGAGCTTGCCCGCCTGGTACCTGCCGATGCGATTACGGCTTACCCTGGTGGCGAGCGTCTGCTTGCTGCTTGCCGCGCTAGTTGAGGCGCTCCATTCGTGAAGTCTCGTGTGCCCGACTTACTTCCATCCAGGCACCGCGTCTGAATTAAGACGAGGCTGTTGGGCCTCTTGGCTCGTGGAAAGGTTACATGGGGTCAGTAGCAAGCGGAGCGCGCAGGCGGGAGGATGGAAGCCCACAGGGCCAAGACTCGGCAATGTCGAGGCTTGGTTCACGACAGCCGTCCTCGCATAGGCCCGCTCGACATTGGCTCCCTAGAGCGCCTTCAGGAGACGCTCAAGCGTCTGATGTTCCCCTGTGCTGAGCAACGCAATGGGATCTGTTCCAAATCTATCCCCCGCGTCAAACGACCATCGCCGTCCTTCCGGATTTTTGCATTCTTCGCAGTGGTAGAGCGTGCCACAGTCGTTGTAGATCGATATCCGCCAACCTTCGATGCTCACTAAGAAATGGCCCTCATAAACCTCGTCCCAAGACGCCTGGCCTACCTTGGTCATCGTCCGTCGCTCGAAGGTGACCTCGCGCAATACTTGGCATACCTCTCTCGCTGAGGCGATAGCCTGATGGGGTAACAGAAGACGTTACGGCATTGCAGTGAGCAGAAAAATTTATTCGGTAAAGCAAAATTCGACCTGCTGAGACGTCTTTACTGAGCGGTGACTTGAGGGCCTAGCAGGGGAGCGTGGCACCCGCAACTCATCCCCCGACGAAATGGCTAGGTCGTTGAGAACACCCTCATGATTTAGCTTCTCCAGCTCTTCTTGCGCGCGTCGCAGCAAGGCGTTGACTGACTGCCCCGACTCGGTGCAGAGAGTGATCGCAACAAGGGTTAGGGGATTCACACCGAGTTGGCCGCTGAGAGCGGTAATCATCTCTAGCGTGGGGCTCGACTGGGCTCGCTCCAATTTGGAGACGTAGGTACGACTGCTGACTTCGGCCAGATTTCTCTGAGTCAATCCCTTGCCGGCCCGCATCGCTTTAAGCACAGCAGCAAATGCATTTTTAAGCGACATGAACACGTTCCTGATTTGAGTCAGTCCCTATGAGCTTGGATACGTTGGGACGAGCCATTCTAGGCAAATCGAAGCCTATCACGGTATGCCTGGGTTTCATGCTCTAGAGACTCCGAGATGAACCTTGTAGGTCGCTGGAACTAGCTTCCGGTGCTCAACAACTTTGAACTAATCATGACGACCACGTCCCTAATCCTGTGCAGATAGCCGCTAGCTCAGGTCAACCCTGAGCGTCCTATTTACACACTAAGGTTTGGTGAATCATGAAGAGCGAACAGGTAGAAGGCGTTGTAGAAAAGGTTGCCGGCAAAGCCCAAAGCGCAGTCGGAAAACTGCTTGGTGATTCGAAGCTGGAAGCAGAAGGTGCGGGACGCCAAGCTGCCGGTCAGCTGACTCAAACCTATGGCGATGCCCTGGATAGCGTATCCAAGTTCGTTAAAGAGAAACCAGTCGCCGCGATTGCAGTCGGTGCTGTTGCTCTGTTGGTTCTAGATCGCCTTTTTCGTCGCTGAGTGAGGAGGAAGGGACGTTCCGGCAGCGGCGCTCCCTTTCGTGTTTATCTTTCCTCGCATACCTTAGGACTGCTCATCATGAGCTTCCGGCGCGGGCAGCGATGAGCAACTGATTTCCTTCATCACCCGGTATTCTAATCCTGATAAAGCCAGTGCCCCCACAACGCGCCTAGCAGGTTGAGGTGCGGGCCTTAGCAATCGGAGCGCGCAGGCGGGAGTATAGAAACCCAGCAGGGCCAAGACTCGGCGACGGCGAGGCTTGGTATACGACAGCCTTCCTCGCAGAGGCCCGCTCGACCTTGGCTTTCCTAAAGCGCCTTCAGGATACGCTCAAGTGCCTGATGCTCCCAAGTGCTGAGCAGTGCTATGGGATCTGTGCCAAAGCGATCTCCAGAATCAAACGACCAGCGCCTCCCATCAAGGCTAATGCATTCCTTGCAGTGGTCGAGCGTGTCACAGTCGTTGTAGATCGATATATGCCAACCCTCGATGCTGACCACAAAATGCCCCGCGTAAACCTCGTCCCAAGACAACTGGCCTACCTTTGTGATCACCAGTCGCTCGAAGGTGACCTCTCGCAATAACTGGCATACCTCTCTCGCCGAAAGTTCACCCGCAGTGCCTGCGCTAACGCTACCTACCTGGGATGAACGCGCTGCCGCTCTGGCCTCCCTCAGCCTTTGCTCAGCGTACATAGCCGGATCATCAACTGGTAGCGGATAGCCTGCAGCTGAGAGAGCTTCGGCGCGCTCTTCAATGAGCAAACGCTCGGGATCGCGAACTGCTTGGTAGGCTCTCCCTGGCACGCGCTGAGTTACGTCAATTAGCGGCTCCCCAGGACTCACTTTCCAGCCAGCGTCGTCTGGGTATTTGGTTAGTTTGTAACCACAGCAGTTAGGCACGTGGTTGGTGATCTCATACTCGCGCCACTCGGTCATTGCCTTGCCATCGATTGTCAGCGGGTTGCGCTCGATCAGCCACGCTACGGCATTGATAAGTTGCCCATGCGAAAACACTACGATGTCATGAGCAGGATGCTCTGCAAGTCGATCCAAGAAAGACTGAGCCCGAGATATAAAGTCCAGGAAAGACTCGGCACCTTCACCATCCGTGAATGCGGGGTCTGCTTTGGCCCAATATGCTTCCACCCAATCTCGCCTCTGAGCAACGGTCGTGTTGATACACCGTGCGGGCTCAAGGTAGGTGAACTCTTGGATAGGCCATATTTCAAACGGCACTGAAGGGAAAGCAGCCACTGTCTGCATCGCAGCTGCTTGAGCTCTGGAAAATGGAGACGCAACAATCAGATCTGGGGCCTTGGCGAATGACCCTGCCACTAGGCTCGCTTGTCCCACGCCCTTTGGCGTAAGAGGGATGGTCGCGTGATCCAGGCTTGCTTCGCCGGCGTTAGCCGCACTTTCCCCGTGTCGGATTAACCTGACATGCTTCATCGAATTCTCTCACGGCCTGGTACGCATAGCGTTCTATCCATTGCTGATCTTCAGGACTGAAATAGAGCCAAGGATTATTGCTGCAACGATATCAGAACACTCTGATCAGTAATGCTGCACGGATAAATCAGGATGGGGTGATGCGCAAAGCCGCTGCGGATCTTACTCCGCTTTAGTGAGGAAATTATTCTTTGTGCCAGTACCTTTGCACGGTGGAAGCAGGTAAACCGAGCTTCACGACTGTCTCACGCTGAGTCATGCCCGCAACCTTGCACTCTCGTACAGCAGCCAATTTTTCCTGGGAAACCTGAGCTCCCGAGGGTCTGCGCACCAGCTCGCCATTTTCTATTTGGCTTTCGAAATCGGCCAAAAATCGTGGCGAAGAAAACTCGCGTACTTCCGTTTTTACTTCGGCCAGTAACTCATAAGGCGATATTTTTTCGCGAAGACTTGTTGCGAGCACCAGCAACGAGATGGTTCGGAGGTCAAGGATCTTTGCTACGGACTCTAGCGTTTCAAGCGATACGCTGACTTTACCGTTTTCAAGGTTGTTCACGTGAGTGGGGTCGATGCCAGTCGAAAAATCCTCTGCTTTCAGATCACGTGCACGTCTGAGAACGCGTAGGACAGCGGCAAGTGAATCCCTAGCAAGCATTGGAATCTCCAAATGCGAGGATAAGGCCACATTGCTAAAACCCATTCCATCTAATATATTCAGCTTCGGGTATGGCTGGTTGATATCACCTGCGTATCGCCTACCAGCAGGGAAACGCCAGAGCTCCTCGCAGCAGGGGCTTCCGCGCGCACCTCCCTGCTACCGGAACATGGTTACATTTGGGGAAGCTGTAGATTTCAACTGCTCCAGAACTCTATTACGTGAATAAAAGGTAAATGTTGTAATGAAGTTTGATTGCGTAAAAGTTTCCGGAACGCTCGACTATGTACGATCTGTGATGCCCATGAACGGTGGGTATAAAGCCAAGATCAGTATTGATGGATCTATCATTCCTAATTTGACATTGACTAATAAAATTTACGAAGAATTAGAGGTTGGCCAAAGTGTCACACTTTATGGGATGTTCAAGAACAGTAGTAAAAAAGAAAAAAATATTGGTGTGATTTATGGTGTTCAAAAAGAAAGTGGCGAGAAAATGTTCGCTACTTCCTTTAGGCTCATGGTACCAATGATTTTGGCGGGCGCCGCCGCTCTCGCGTTCTGCATGGTATTTCTCATCGGCTGGTTTCCTTCTTTATTCGCATTGATCTTCTTATTCGGACAAGATCAAAGCTATATGTATAACGCTACAGTGGTTACCATATTTGAAGCAGGGCTGGTTGCGCTGTTTTTCCTTTGGCGCGCCTGGGTAATTTTCAGTGCCACCTCAAGGCCGGAATCGTGGGAAATTATTGCCCCTTCCACGCTGTCGAGTCGCTTCAGCAAGTTTCATAAGGAGTAATGTTCGCGGCTGGCGGTAAAAGCTAAATGTTTGCGCCGCAATTTCGCTGAAAATTGAACTCAGTCAGAGTTCTGGCGCACTAGACATTAGGCAAGCGGAGCGCGCAGGCGTGCAGGATGAGCGCCCGAAGGGCCGAGACGCGGTTTGCCGTGGCTCGGTTCACGCCAGCCATCCGCCGAAGGTGGCACGCCATAACCACCGCCCAGCTTTAATGAAAAGGAGGCTGAAATGACCTGCGATTTACTCCGCGAGCGTGAGAGAACTAGGCGAAGAGGACTGTGGGCGCTTGCAAGCCTCCGTCCTGGTGATTCTGCAGCATCCGAGCTCCTTACCATCCTTGATGAGCTCGACGAACAAGAACGAAGTGGTACGTCCTATAGCGATAACCCACTCGAGCTCATTGAGGTTCGTAATTCAGTCTCAGCGAAGCGTCACAACTCCGGCATCGACATCATTTTGGAGCAGAGTATTCCGCAGCCCTGGAGGGAGCGGTTCTATCAGGCAAGCATCGGGTCGACCAGGTTGGTTGATGGGCCATACGCGTCAGACTGGGATAAATTCCTGGCGAGTTGGGAAGCAGAGATGCGGCACTTGGAGCAGCATAGGGCAGCAAGAAATAAATCTAAAAAAGACTGAGCGGGTGAGGGCATGGGACAACACGATGACACGGTGTACTGCGATATCCAGATGCCGCTAGCCCAGGGCCGAGAGCTTCTGGAATTAGTAAATGCACTCCGAGAATCGAGAGCTCATCCGCGTCTCGACAGAGTCTTCGAGCACATGCAAGACGAACTCAGCACGTCCATCGATATCTTAGATAACCCGCCAACATGGGGGCCTTGGTGCGAGTAAGGCTCCGCATGGCTGTAAGACTTCCGTTTCTCATCAACCCCTGCTCGGCACTCCCGGCACATCCATGTTGATCTTGCGCCAAAAGGCTTCAGAGAAACTGTAAACCGAGAAAGCAATCAGCCCTAAGGCCATCACCATCAAAATCAACCAACCAGCAGGTAGATTTTGGAGCGCATCCAGTGATTCCTTCATACCAGGTGGATCCATGGCTTGATAAGTGGAACCACTGATTGCAAGCAGCAACGCAATCTCTATAAAAACAACCCCTCGGGCTATTAGGCCGAACCGCGACACCGGACGGACATACCGCATGACGTCTTCGTCAGCTTCAAAATATTTCTCGAACGACGCCTTCCATCCCTTGATGATGTGAGCAACACCCACACCAAGGGGAACGAGAGCGATCAGGTACACCAACAAATTCGAGTGATCCCAGGATAGGAAATGCGCTAGCCAGTCTTTGGTTTGCCCTCCGGAATCGCCCGAGCTTTTAATACCGCTAATGAGTAGGCCCAACGCAAAAAACGCTAGAGCGCCGTTGACCATACCTCCCGCGAACAGGCCTGCGCGAATTACCAAACCTTTGAATTTTTTGCCATGATGATCGACATCACGCGTTGCCTGAAGCACGCGCCACGCCGCAAACGCGAGCAGACCCGCCACCACAAGCCCAACCAAAAAATAGCCGAATGGTTGGCTCAGCAATGCTTCCAGGCTCTTGTGACTGTCCTTCGGTTTTGTCGAGTCTTGTGCTGCGAGCAACGCGAAAATACCGATGATCAAATACAGCAATCCTCGAGAGGCGTAGCCTCCACGAGCGAGTATTACTAGGCTGTGTTGCGCGGACATTCGATGTATTCCCGAGATCTGATACAAGAGCAGACCCCTCTCGCTGGGTAGGGTTCTACAGCAAGCCGGTGACTGCGGCGAATTCGTTACCCAAGACGACTACCGGCATAAAAAATGAGTGCAGCACGCCCATCGATTTCATGGACAACCCACTACCGTGGAGGTTTATAGGTACCTAGTCTGCGGAGTTAGGTTTAGTCACCAAACATCTCTTTGAGCTCCGTATCAGCACGACCCAAGGATTTCATCGTGATGTTGCCGGCGTCATTTTCACCGACGTGCCAAAGCGCATATTTCGGCAAGTTGAGCCAAGTCGGTGGCTTCGCCGCAACTGGATACGCCGAGCGAGTTTCGTAGGTAGCTACACCGTCGATTATCGAAACCAGCGCTATACCGTGTGCCGTAGCGTACTTTATCGCTCCGGATTGAAACCCTGTTGTGGTGAACAACATCCCTTTATGAGCGCCGACGGATCTCACCTTGTCGTGCAGTACCTGAACCAACTCCCGCTCGACTGCGTTCCGGTGTTTTTTGCACTCAATGAGCACGATGAATTCGGCCCCTGCAAAAGCTTGGAATTTCGCCAGCACGTCGATCTGGTAGGTTGAGTCGTAGGCCTCGACCTTCACGTCGTGCTTGACCTCCAGCGATGTCAGTTCACCTCCCTGTTTGAGGATCCAGTCTCTGACCAAGAACTCGAATTCAGTGGCGGTAATTTCGAGGTTGGGATTCGCCATTGGTGGGAACATTCTTTTCCTTATCGTTCAGTCGAACTGACAGTGTGCGATACATTTTTCATCGCTCAAAGGTGACCTCCCGCAATACCTGGCATACCTCTCTCGCTGAGAGTTGCGCCGCAGTGTTTTCGCTAACGCTACCTACCTGGGATGAACGAGCTGCCACTCTGACCTCTCTCAATATTTGCTCAGCGTACATACCATCTCAGATACTCACACGCGCTGCATGGAATATCCTTGCATCTAGCAATCAACCTTCGAGTAGTGAATAGAACGATGGGTTTTGAACAATTAGCTGAGCTCCGTGACCGCCTGCGGGCTGAAAAAGAGCCGCAAAAGGCCGATATCGCAAAACAACCTAAGCGTAAGTCCTCCTCGCAGGCTAAGCCTCGTATCAAGGATCCAGCTGTGGAAGCTATCTGGCCGTTGCAGAAGCATTTTCCATTGGCGTTCCCTGTCAACCGGCCCCAAAGGCTCCACTCAGGGAAGGCATTCTCAAGGATGCTGAGCAGCATCTGGAGCTACTCGGGTTGACCCGTGAAGAGCTGAAGTTGGGTATTTCTACTTGGTGCCGGGGAGCTCGGTATTGGGCAAGCATGGTCGAGAACGCGCCGCGTTTGGACTTGGGTGGTCAACCAGCCGGCGTGGTAACTGCCACACAGGCTACGCATGCGAAGCAGCAGGCTTCGCGGCAGCGTGATCAAGACCGACGAAATCGTGCGAAGCTGAAAGAGGAGGGCCAGGCTCCCACTGCCGTTGCTGCGGTGGAGCAGGATACTAGCTGAATCCAGTCTAGGTGCGCTGGGGGATACTTGGTGATCCTCAGTACGGGCTCTCTGAGACGTAAGTGACTGAGGAAGTAGGGCTTGGTCAACGCTTTGGTGGGCCGTTCTCGCGGGGGGCTGTCGTGAACCTACCCCCCTCATTGTTGATGAAAACGAGTCAGTGGCGTAGATAGTGGGTGATGAAATGGCAGAAGGATTAAAGCTTTTACTTAACGGCTATGACACTGGTCATGGAGACGAGATCATCGGGCTGCTTGCTGATGCTCAGCATTTGGAATGCATGGTCGCATTTGCCAAATCGTCGGTCGGAGAGACAATTCTGGAGCCTCTCAAGCAGGCTATTGATCGCGGCATGACGGCTCGCGTCGCGATTGGCTTGAGCCTCTTCGTTACCGATCCTGCGATCCTTTATGAATTGCTCGCGTTGGAAAAACTATCTCCGACAAAGCTGGAACTCTATCTGAGCAATACCGAAGACACTTTTCACCCAAAAATCTATGCGGTACGTGAGCTAAGTGGCCATAAAGTGATCGTTGGTTCGGCGAACATGACTGCTGGAGGTTTTTCGAACAACTACGAAGCATCAGTAGTAGTCAACGATTGCGACGGGGCATTGATGTCTTCGGTCGAACGATATTTCGGGAGCCTAATCGAGGATGGCTCGCTAACTCGCGCTACGAAGCCCCGCATAGACAAATACGCAAAACTCTACGCTGTCCATGAAGCATGGCGCAGGATGGCGAATCGCCGTGCGGACAAAGTCGGTAGGGGAGAGCTGCTTTCCTTGGATGTCCTGATCGACCGACTCGCAGACATGAAGGCCGATAAAACGAGGTTCGGATTCACAGCGCAGCAAAGCTATCGAGCGAAAGATCGGCTATCGGCTAGGCGAGGCATCAGAGAGATCGCTGCGCTCGGCAAGGTCACCTCTGAAGCGTTCTTGGAGGCCTACGAAGGCTTGATTGTACATTTCCATTCCGGTGGGTTGCATCGTGGGAAAACCATTGTATCGATGAAGTCGGCGCGATTTATAAGGGCTCTTGCAGAGGCGTTACAGCTCGGTCGGGCCACTCCTGGGGAAGCATTCGAACTTTTGCATCGCCACTTCGTGGACATCGACCGGGCGGGCATTAACGTTCTGACGGAGATCCTGCATGCCTTGGATAATAAGCGCTACGCGGTTATGAACCAGAACGCGGTGAATGGCTTACTGGTTGCCGGATACGACCAATATCCCCTCCGACCATTGAAAACCAACGTAACCCCGGAGCTTTACGCCCGATTCTGCCGAGACGCGAGAGATGTTCAAAGCCAGTTGGGTCTAGAGAACCTTTCAGAGTTGGACGCACTGTTTAACTATGTTTATTGGTCTTGATGAGGTAAACGGTTGCTGCTGATCGAACACCGCCTTGCGGGTTGCGGCATTTGGTGCCACTGGATTTGGGGTGGGCGGCTCGAAAGACGGACGTTGGGAGACGTAAATTCAAGGCGCTATCCGGGATGAGCTAAGGCCATCCGGGTTGCGGTTGGTGGTAGGCCGAATTGCAGATGACGTAATGTCACGGTTCCGACACGTTAGCCTTTTTACAGGGATGTATTATTGATGCGCTTCTTTGCTCTTCTAGGTTTTGTGCTCGTTCTCGCCGGCTGTGCCGATTCACACAACTGGACGCCGCAACAGAATGGGTCTGCGCGCATCGCGGCTAGCGACCGCATCCTGATCTCGACGCCGCAAGATGGTGAGTATGGGACACACGTCTACAACGGCTCTGGGAAAAATACTGCGAAGATCATCTACAACGCCACGAGTGCCAAATCACGATTGGTACGAATCGGTGGCGTGATGGAAAACTTCGAGGATGCCGTCTCCCAAGCTCAGCGTACTGATCAGGACATCCTGATCTTTCCGACGATTCTGCATTGGGAAGACCGAGCCACCGAGTGGTCAATGATCCCAGACAAGGTTGAAGTCAAAGTGGACGTGGTCAACGTACGAACCGGCGATGTCATTAGCTCAGGGATCATCAAGGGCAGCAGCGGGCTGGCAACCCTCGGTGGTGATCACCCCCAAGATTTGCTACCTGAGCCGGTAGCAGAATTCGTATCCTCACTGTTCTGACGCTGCAGGCGGCGGAAAAGGTCGGAGCGCTCTCGTGCAGGGCGCTGTCACCACCTATCTAGTGGGACGCTTTCGCGCACAACTGTCATGAACCATGCCTACGCTGTAACACTGGTTCCATCGTCTCATCTTCGGCCAAGGCCTGGGTGCTCCACTTGTGTATGGCGACATCTCCGCATGCGTAGGGTTATTAACTGCTTGGTATTAACAAGTGGCTTAAGTGTGCTGCACCAGACCTTGATACCGATCCCATTAGAATTTCCTATGCGGAATAACTCCAAAGAGGACTCCAGTGTGGCTGACTGATTCCAGTATATATATGGATTTTTGATAATCAAACAACCACTTTTGGGCTTTTGGTGGGAGATTCATGTACGTCATTTTCATTTTTTTTTGGAGGTTGATATGACCCATATAAGAAAGATCGCGGCGACGAGTTTAATGAGTGAGCATAGTGTGGAATATTGCTTGGTTCCTCGAATGCTAGCCATCCTGAAACAGTCCTACCAAGATGTGACGCCAGTTTTTCCAGCAATGATGAGGGAGTTTGGTAAGAAGTCATATGAAAATCAGAATGCTTTCTTTCGAGTTCTGGCGCTTTTCCCGCGTCGCCCAAAAATAAAGAAAGACTCCTTGTCCGGGATTTATGTGACGATAAGTCCAGAGCTTTATAGTTTTGAAAGTTTTATGAAAGCTAGAGGCATGCCTACGATAGCTGGCTGTCCCATGGTAAGGACAATATGGGATTTGTCTTGCGATCCAGAAATAGCTTGGATAGATATATCGCACGACTTTCTGAGTGAGTATTTAAATAAAATTGATTGTGAGGGCGTATCAGGTGCGTTATTAGATGGGCGGGAAATATTGAGGCGGGTATCAACGTCGCAAATGTTTTCGTTAGACAGCTTGGGCGACGCTGTGCGGAAATGTAGAGAGATTAATGGAAATGCATTTATATATGGGCCTAGATACAAGCCAGTTTTTTTCTTAATCAGGTAAGCAGTACACATTGCTCTGTAGATTTGTTGGGAGTTATTCAGTGTTAAATTCGGTTGTCTAGCGGAATCTAGGTTGTGATGGGGTTGTGGTAGATCTGATTACCGTCACCTGCTTGTGGCCAACAGTAAGGCCCGCTGGGAACACAGCGCTCGAATAGGTTGACTATCAGGGCGCTGAGGACAGGGGTACAAATCAGGGCGTGCGGCAGGGCGGCAGAGGCGGTCGTTTGGGCACTGTCACGTCCTTTAGCGAAGCATAATAAGCATTTGAGCATGAAGATTGATTGAACCGTAGACGGTCGTGATCTCTCGCCACCGTACGATCAAGATTCCAAAAATCTTCTAGGATCTCGTCATGAAAAATAAACTTCTTGGGCTAGTCCTGGCATCCGCATTTTCGGATGCGTCCAGCGCGAGCTACGCGCAAACCTTCACGCTGCATAGCACGGAGCTTGAGGGTGGAAAATTCAATAATGCCAACCTACTGAGCGAGCCCTATGGGTTTGGGTGCACAGGCGAGAATCTTTTTGGGATAATCGCACCGCTTCGTCCCTTGGCGGCACTCCTAAAGACAGTGCCGACGATTATCGGGAAAAGGTCGAGGCTAAATTCCCACCAATGGATATGAATCATCCTGCTGCTCGGTATCACGGTCGCGATTTTGCTGGCGCGGGTCATTTGGAAGATTCCAAATGATGCCCACAACCTACCCATAGGTTTTTGAAGGATAAATGGCGCCTATGCACAACTCCCACCTCTGGTTTCAGCGCTTTTGCGACGACTTCATCCCAGCGATCCAAAGGGTCGAAGACGTGTTCCTTCTGAGGCTTCAGCCAACGTTTCTCTCAATCGAGGCAGAAAGCGAAAAGCTTGAGAACGATCTGTGGAAGGAGGCTATGAGCCAGCCGTACTACGGCGACTACCAGGATGAAGGTGACATAGCTGAGGCCGTCAGAGATGCGTCCGTGTCACACTACATGGGGCTCAAGGGCATGGAGCAAGGGCTTTTGAATTGTTGCGCGCTCTTCCTATACCACCTGTATGAACAGCAGGTGATGCTGTTTCTGCGCCAAGAGCTGCTGGGGTGGCGAGAGAAAGACAACAGGAAGCTCTATACGCACGAGGAAGTACGCAAACGCCTCGGGCTCGTCAATGTGGACATCACGAAATTTGCCTGTTGGCCGAAGCTTGAGGAACTCCGGCACCTGGCGAACTCGATCAAGCATGGAGAAGGCAAAAGCAGCAAAGAATTATTGCAGATAGCTCCTCATCTGTTCGAAATAGGCGGGCGGGCCAACGGATGGCCTATCTCTGGACGTGTCTACACGCCGTTGCTTGGGGATGACATCTTTGTCAATCCCGTACACATACGTGAATACGTTGGCGCGCTTAAGCAGTATTGGATGGAGCTGGGAGATGCCTTGGCTAAGGAAGCCTAATCGCCCCCTCAAACGTTCTGGGTGCTTCTAGGATGGGGAAATTGATAGCAGCCTTACCTGTTATGTAGTGCTCGTACGAGACGCGTCTGAGGTCAAAATCGAACAGAGGCTGCTTCATGGGGGCGAGTCCCAGACGAGCGTTCGCGGTGCGTCCATCACTGCGGCCTGCGTGCCTTTTCAATGCCCCGCGTCAGCGTCAGTAGCCCTGTTGGCGGCATGGAGATTCAGCCGACACTGTAGCGCCATGCCATAGGCTGTCACTAGATGGGTAGCTAGCGAACCACCCATCTCTATGTGTTGAGATAGAACCACATCGTGATCTGCATCTGTCAGGACATTGGTGAAAATGAGCCAAGAATGCATGTGAGGAGTTGTCTGTGTTATCGCTTGAGCAACGCTTTCTGAGAGTGCTCTGGCTTTGCGATCATCGGTGATGAACGCTTGACGAATTCTGCTTGCGAATGCGATTGACGAGAGCTCGCCCTTACCCAGTTTTTTTCGGCTTTCAAGGTTTGCAATGGCCTGGAGATCGTCAATGCTGCAGGAGTGCGACGCAAATTTACCCCTGGATTGCTCTTGCTTGAGGCGCTCCCTCAATTCTAGGTCGGCTACAGTAGGGGAGGTGCGAGGCTTGACCAAGCATTCGTATAGGACAAACCCCGTCATGCAAAACTCACAGCTTGCCTCTTGAGTCGCAGCATACAGCCGGCGCGAAGACAAAATGTTCCAAACCGAACAGGTGTCAGCAACATTGATCTTGTGGAATTTCGATGGATCAATAGCCATGTATTGTCCTTCCATATAGAGAAGCAAGTGCCGCCAGTTCGCCGTAGCTGCAAAGGAGAGCTTCGGCTAGCCTGCCGAGGCTTATGATGCCTTGGCTGTGCGCATCTAGGCATAGCCTCACGTAGTGATCGGACAGTCCACGTTCGAGTAACGCCACTTTCCTGGATCGCTGTTGGGCGGTGAGGCTCTCTGGAAGTTCGGGGTCTATCTTGGCTTGCCGAGTGACCCGGTATCCCCGGATACGTCGACTGGTTTCAAGGTCAGCGTGCTTTGCAGCCTTCAAAGCGATTCCCAGCGCGTCACAACTCACTCGGAACTTGTTTGCCCAATCTTGGGCATCTCCTTCAGACCAGGTAGCTGGGGCGGGAAGCAAGCGAATCGTTTCGGGAGGCATCAGGTAGCAGGAGGCGAACCTGTTTGCCCGTACCTCCCTCATATCCTTGTCCCCCGGTATAGTCATGCTGGCCCCTTGGTCACTATCAAAAATACAGTGGGCCATCTCGTGTGCTGCACTGAACCGCTGTCGGTAAACGTCCTCGGTGTAGTTGACCAAAATGCATTTACCCGCAACAGGGTGCATCACGAAGAGGCCTGAGATTTTGGAGTTGGCCAGCTTTCGCCTGAAAACATGCACGCCTACTGAGCGAAACTCGGAGTAGATGTCGCGGGGAACCTCTCTGTCGGTATGACCCATCTGCTGGCGAAACGCCCTTGCCGCGGCTTCTGCGTGACCAATGAAATAGCTGCCTTGCGGAGTGTATGCAAAGGTGCTGGCAGCACCACGGAGCTCTTGGGTTAAAAATTCTTCGGTTTCGCAGAGGTACAGAAACTCTTGAATGGCAGAGCGATCCTCTTTCGAGAACTCCCGGCCATGCGCCCGGTAGAGCGTTTCAGTTTGTTCGAACGGAGCGACTTGTTCGTTCGAGATGAAGAATTTGAAATCGCATCGATAGTAGTCTGCGAGGATGAGCACCTCGTCTCCGGTAGGTTCCAACTCACCTTTCTCGATACTACTAAGGCGTTCAACGTTGATAGCAGTGAACGCTGCGACTTCGTCAACGGATCGCTGAAGCTGAATACGGTAGCGTTCAAGCTTGTTGCCAAGGGCCTGGAGATTCATGTGCTTTTTTGACGTCCTGTTAGGCAATGCACCGAGACATCATAGTCGGTTTTTGTTGTGAAAACGCCCATTGAATTTCGACTACGCAAGGGGGGCAGTCTTGTATCTCGCCCAAACTTTGAGGGGGATGCGAGGCTTGACGGCGACTCGCTTTTTTTCCAAGATGTGTCTGCGCCATTGACGGTGGCGTTCAGCCCTAGCTTGGAAAAGCCTCTGCACCGTCGTTACAACTTCCTCCCTCTGCCACCTTGAATGGTCAGCTGATACTAGGGCTTAGCGTTGACCGTGAGAGGCTAGGCTATGAATTTCCCTGATACTCCTTCGCTTGCTGCTTTCAAGTCAGATGCTACTGTCCTGCTTCATGAGCTACGCAGTGGCAGTCGCTCTGCATTAGACAGAGCAATTCGCGCTCAGTTGATCAGTTCGGGCCCTGCCAACAGAGACATCTGTCTTCGTATTCTTGCTAAAGAATACGGTGTGACATACAAAAAAATTGTCGCTAGAGATCGGATGATTTCACGATATGCCGCTCATTGTTTTTCTCAAGGTTTTTGGCGACAGCCCTATGAAGGCGAATTTCGTCGAGCTCGATTTTTACTGCAGTTTGATGCGCTTGTTGAATGCCTTCGTGATCAGGTTCCTCTTGCAGTAGCTGCGGACAAACGGGGAGTGGATTTCAGTGGATTTCATTTCAGCTCGTTGCTATTCAGCAGAATTGGGCTCGTTCTCAAACGCAAGAAAGTCCCTGATTTCAGCTATCTTCAGGCGCCAGGGAGCCTAGTGTACTATCGCTGGTTTCAAGATGTTCAGAAGGCGAGCCACTCGAACTTCAGCAATGCAAAGTTTTACTCGATTTCTGCAGATCCTGTTGTTCAACCGGGCGCTTATGGCTGGGAGACTGACTTCAGACAAGCAGATTTGAGAGGTGTTGATCTTCGTGGTGCATATCTTCGAGGTGCCTGCTTTTTGGGGGCTAAACTCGACGGGGCTGATCTACGCAATGCAAATATCAACCAGTGCATATTTACCGGGGCCACGGGGGCGATCGTGAGCGGCGAAATTCTTTATCACAATTGGGACGTTGGCCCTAAGGGGGTTATTCCATGGCTCCCAGATGAGGAGGTTTAAATCGTAAACTACTGGCTTCTGATGCCCCGCTCGCGCGCCCAGATTGGACACTGGGCGTCGCGGGTTGGAATGCGTTCCCCCTATTTGTGGTTGTGGGGCTACTCTCTCCAGTAGGTCTGCTTCTATATAAGTGTATGGAGCTACTTTTTGCGATATATAGATGGGCGGGCAGTCAAGTCAAGGTCTAAAGAGCCAGTAGCTATTGGGAGCCTTTCCAACTGGTGATAGGCCAGAACGTTGAGATGGAGGTAATTGCGCTTTAAGCATGTAGTACATATCGCTAATTATTGATCTGTTGTCGCCGTAATAGCTATGACCAACTAGACTCGTATCGAGTTGGGATGCATCAATCGTGTCCATGCCTGGAACAATAACCAACGCTTTGCCCGTTTCACCTGCGCGCTGATAACCGTGTATTTTTTTTGATGCTAGTAGTGCTCTATCATTTGACGAGGCATACAAAGTGACATTGCGATTGGTTCCTATAAGTTTCGGTGCAATATCCCTCTTGAAAACGATGGCGTCGATATCGGGCGCAGCCAAAATAACACCTTTCAACCTTCTTAATGCTTTTGGATCTTCTACGCCAATAGCTGCTAGCGAGCGAGTTAAGGCCCTTGTTCCCATACTATGACCAATGACGTAAACGTTGTCTGCCTGAGAATTTTTAAGAAAGTCTACTAAGAAAGCTTTGATGTCAGCTTCTGCCCACTCAATATTTCTTTCATCAACTGTATAGGAGGGGGCAGTTCCCCTAGACGGCCAGCTGAAAAATACCGGTACTCCATCAAATTGTAGATCATATGCCATTTGCGCTGTTCTCTGAGCGGCCTCATCGAACGTTACGTTAAAACCATGTATAAAAACAAGCGCGTTTGATTTTTTTGAAGTTTTGATGTTTTTTCTGATTTCGTCAAAAAAAATCTGCCTGGATGCTTGTTCTGTATTCATAATAACAATATGTTTTTCAGGGTTTGGAGTGAACTCAAGCTTCCAGAAAGAGGGTGACTCTATTTCACCCATAACATGGTCTTTTGGTATGCTTACATAACAGAAGCCATACGTTAAGTCACTCGGGTCTGCCGTGTAAGTCGTAATTTTTCCATTTGTTTGTATTTTTCTATTGGTTGCAAAGCTGGTCTTTACAACTTGGAATGTTTTGTTCCATTCCATTATTTTCTCAATGTTTTTGGTTGAGTTGTTGTTCACCGCTAATCCATAGGAGTGGAAGGTTTCACCTGTTTCAAGCACTTTGACGATACCTGTTCCTCTGCCAGGGTGAGTGATCAATACCGTCGTCGCATCTCTATCGGTTGAGGGTGATGATAAGATGACATTGTCGTACTTTACGCATCCATAAAAAATGGAAAACGTTAGTGCTGTCGCTAGAAGAATTATGTTTTTTGAAAGTGGCATCTTCCTGACTCCCTGTGATTCATAAACACCCTGTCTAAACAAAGGCTAGCAAAGAATGTTATTTTTGCAATCGATAGAATTTTTAAGGCATGTGGATATACAACATTGGATGCCTCTGCTCGTCATATTAAGCGTAATGTCTTTTGTTCTAAAAGCCTGATTTTGGCTGTCGCGGATTAATAACATGGTCAGCATGTCAGGGAGAATCCTGAGTATCTCCGAGGGTTTGAATATCCATATTCGGTAAACAGGCGAATAGGACTTCAAATTGCTGTCGTAAGATTATCATTGCATCTATTAGCGAAGTTGCAATTAGGGGCGTTCGATGCGCTTCCTTACCCCAGTTTAAAATCTCGTATCGCCGAGGAACTCCCGGCCACAGGTTTTGTAAAGAAACTAAACCAGGCGTGATCCATATGGAATTATTCAGTAAACCGTAAGGAGTGGTCTTAACAGTATTTTCAATAATTCCAACTTTTCTCGAGATAGCCTCATTAGTAGCTATCCTCATAGAATTTCTACCTCCTCTGGCTCGAGCCATCCAGCCTCAATCACTCGTTGTTTCGCCGTTGCCGGCTGGGTGGTGTAAACCACAATCGCGAGGCTTTCTTCGGCCCGGCTGCAAGTGACGTACAGCAGGCGACGAGTGCGAGCCAAGGAGTCATCTTTACCCTCGCGTTGATTTTTTACATCGCTGTCAGAAGCAGGCTTGACCCCCAAGAGTTTGTCGTAACTGAAAAGGAAGCCACCTGCCTCTTCGTCATTGAGGATAACCATGACTCTTGGGAACTCTAGTCCCTTCACACCTTGATGGGTGTCAAAAGGGGATAGTCCCTCGGTATACCCAGCGAACGCAGCCATTTCCGAGAAGGGACGCCCAAGTAGAATCTGGTATGCGTGGGTCTCTAATGCATCACGATCTGATGTGTCGGGAGGATCATCAGTTGTGGCTCCCAGCAATAAAGCCGTCACAAGACGATCAGGGAGATCTAGGAGTCCTGTTTCGAACAGAGCATGAGCCACTTCACTGATCAGAGGATCGTTGGCGTTGAATAGTTCGCACAACGACTCAGTTGCTGATCCTGCTTTATCAAGCAAGGCTAACTGGTCGGGCGCGTCCTTTATGGATTTAGTATCGAGAAGCGGAGACTGAAGCCGCACTGCCTCCATGAGGCTGAAACTGTTCGTCTTGGCAGCTTGAAGGATAGGGTTTACCCGTTCGAAGAACAGTTTCAAGATTGGCAGTGTTCCATCCAGTAGCCCCGTTCGCAGGTGCTCAACTCCATACAACGGTGTGAACACACCCTCGAACCCCATTCGGCGCCCGGCCATCTTGTGTTCAAGAATCAGGGATTTTCTCCCGTCTTTACCAATTGCCCACTGACCATCGCCTGTGATGACGGCCATGCGGCGTGCGATGTCTTCCTCCAGCTCGAAACCTTGACCTGGTCTCTGTTGGGTGCAAAACATTCGAACAGTGCCTTCTATAGCGTCAGGCTTTGGCTTCTGCTGATGACTATCTGCGCTCGCACGGATTACGTTGATCAGATCAACGACTCGTGTTGGGCACCGACGGTTCATACGTTTTTCGGGCACAGCCCAGTCTCGAGGGATCGCTTCCTCCAAGCGCACCTTTCCATCGTTGTAGATACGCTGCATGGTATCGCCGAGAAGCCCGAGACAAAAACGGTCAGGGATGAGGGATTGTGCTTGCAGAAAAGCGTCCATGAGAGGCCCATAAGTATCTTGGCTCTCATCGATCAAAAGTACCGGATGCAGATCCGCCATAACGTTCAGCAATGGAGGCTGCTGAATAAAAGCAGCGGCCATTTGAATGACTTCACTATGATTTAGGGCTTGCCTACCGCGATTGTCGCCGGTAGGGCTGTAAATGAATGTTGATATCTCATCCAGGGAATCAAGGCGACGAGCTTTGCTATCCCTCGAAGCCTGATTTGCTAGAAATGTCTTATTTTGCCCTCGAGCCTTTCCGAGCTTTTCATTAAGCTCGCCAATATCTTGAGTGAGCTTGACCCGAAGCCACTCACGAATATCATCATTGAAGCCCTGAATCATCCGCCAAGAAAAGGCGTGAATGGTTGACACAACCACCAGTGGGTCGTGTTCAAGGCGGCGGGTAATTTCCTCGGACGCCGCTTTGGTATAGGTGATGATCGCGATTTGGCGTCCTTCAAAAGTCAGTCGTTGCCGTTCCCTATCCTTTAGAGTTTTCACGGCTTCGACTAACGAATGGGTTTTTCCAGAGCCAGCGCCGGCGTATAGGAAAAAACTCTTAGGATGGTCGAGATTCAGACAGTCCTGAATAATCTGATCGGCATCTGGAATATCATCCATAGCAGCTTCCGGCTGCCGGCTCATGGTGTCACCTCGAGAATCGCTGAAGGGATGATCAGCAGCTCTTTGCTTTTTCTTTCGAGCTTGGACTGCAACCACGCCAAGCCTTCATGGATGTAAGTAGGCACCTTCAACTTGGCGAAATCAGAATCGCCTAGAACGTGTAGTGCGAACTCAGCCTTATCACCATCCTTGAGCTTAGTGAATAGCTCTGTGCCAAGCTCTAAGGAGGTTTCTGCTTCACGTAGCGCCTTGGCAAAGGATCGCATCAGCCCGCGCCCCGCTTTGTTAGCAAAATGCTCTGTATTGCTCAAGACGAGGCTGTCTTCAAAGGTATTTGGTAGTGCTTCGACATCTAACCCCGTTTTGGGTAAGCGGACAGTAATGGGCGTCTGATAAGCGATCCTGATCGAAAACAGATCGTCAATTTGCCGGGCTTTACTGTCAAAGGGCAGATCCAGTAATGAGTCCACATCATGTCCAAGGCCTGCTGCTCGCATCCAATGGCGCACGGTTGGGTTGTTAGTGGTTTGAGATTTATTCCGTTCGACAGGTTTGCCGACCTGTAGGAGACCCGCGTCCAAGTCAGTTATCACCAAAGTGACAATGCCTAACGCATCGATCAGGGGCCGGAGCCGATGCGCGTGACTTCCCCCAATATCCAAAATGGTTATGTAGCACTGGTCTAGGAAACGAAAGTGTTGCCTCAAAAAATGAGGAAGCATCATGCGCTCAGCGGCCCCCTCAACAAGGATCACCGCATCCGCAAAGAACAGGTCGGCATGTTGGGCCCGAAGGTAACGGGTGACGAATTCCTTCGTTTGATTGGACTCGCCAAACACTGTGCTTAGGTTCGAGACAGTAGAGACTGGGATTGATATCCCGGCCATGCCGGACGGAAGCCTGCGGAAGTATCTCAAGTTTTCGTAGTCAATCTCATGAGCTACGTGGCTAGAGTGGGAACTGACCATCAGCTGTGTCCTGAGGTTCGGATACTTCGCTAACAATGGGTCGCTGCAAAGCACATGGTAGGCGTGTTTTATGAATGCTTGCTGAACCTGGACGTGCAGGTGGGCCTCCGGCTCTTCGATTAGAACCAAATGTATAGGCTCAACACCAGTAGCACTTTGGTCTTCAGGACTTCTGTACTTCTTCAGCCATTCATCTCGAAATGCCATCAATCGGAATATCATTGAGATGAGGTTTTGGTAGCCGAGCCCGTTGGACGTTTCCGGAAGCCTAAGAGGCGGTGCTCCAGGGGCTCCTCCAACGGAATCCAATTCAAACAGCACCGCTGCTTCGTGGTTCATCCCGTCGGTAGGGGCGAGGCGGGTGGAAACTCGGATGGACGGGTCGGAGTTATTTGGATAGCCCAAGCCGGCAACTTCCTTGAGCGCAGGCGCGAAGCTCGTGCTCAAGCGAGTGTCAAAGGCAGTTTGAGCCGCCTCAATTGCTCTGAGTGCCTCCAAATCTGAAATATCTGGGCTATCGCCAGGATCGAGATGCCTGCTGTAGTACGCTCGCAATTGTTCCGAAAGCTTCCTGCCCGATCCATGTCCTCCCTCTAGGACTCCTTCGTCAGCGCTGTCACCAAAGCCGCGTTGAGCATTGATCTCGTGGACTCGAATCAGGTCTGTTAGGGGATTGCGTTCAAGTGGCGTAGCAGTGGCCGCAAGCGGTTGCTGGTTAGCTTTACGGGTCGCAGGATTTGGTGCTCGTAGCTGGCCTGGATCAAGTCGGTACCATCGGATCTTGAAGGTTTTACCAATCCGCCGATTTAGGTAGTCATGCAAGCTCTGCGGCCAGAGCGGAAGCGATGGTGGCTGTGTACCTAGCGCTGCCTGTTTTTGAATTTCCTGCTGAAGCTCCTTCACTCGTGCTCGCTCTTTGCGGTAATCGACGAACAGCGTTGGCATATCATCCGGTTCCAGCCGGAACCGCATACCGACATGGCCGCCTTTCCAGGCGAAGTTCGGTATGAGATCTCGGATGTGATGAAGCTCGCCTTGAGCTGCTTCAAGCCAAATATCTAGCGTTGGCAACCAGTCAGCCCATTCATTTGCGACTGGGATGGGGAAGCTATCATCTGCAGCCTCCCAAGCTTCACCAATGGAATCGATTGTGGCGAGATGGCTCAGAGTAAGATCTTGCAATCTGAAAATCGATGCTTTCGAAAGTAGGAACTTGCGCAAGGCCAGCATCGCAGATGATTTGCCACTGTTGTTGGCTCCGACGAGGAGTGTGGTCTCGGCTGCGAGGTCGACCCGTACGGATAGGAGCTTGCGGAAGTTCGCGATTTCCAGATGCTGAATTTGCATAGTCGCTTCCCTGATGACTGCTCAGCAACGGAGCGTCCGGCTGATAGATGATGGAACTCTAGCTTAGCCGGCCCGCTACTCCAATCACTGTGATGGGGTTTCGCCATCATTGGTGCGTCCGTGTGTAGTAGCGACAAGCTCATGGACTGAGTGATGGCACTGAGCTATGGTCGCTAGCAGCGATGTGCGTGATGGCGCTATGACTTGGGAGGGAACGAAAACGATGATTTACCAATGCAATGGATGCAACAGGACTACCTTCGAGATCGCATGCCCGTGGTGCATGGGTTCTCAAGTTTCACCGTCATCAGAGCTCACGTTGCGACACCTTACGCCAATGGATCCCTCGTTTTATCCCGACTTTCAATACAGATCAAAAGGCTTGATTCAGGACTTCTTCGGGAAGAAGAAGGAGCAGGCCCAGCTCAACGAGCTTTTGAACAACGTCCTGAGAAAGTACGCGGAGCTGAAGCAGCCATACTTCACGAACTTCATTCACACAACTCGCGAAAGTGCAGGTAGCAGCGATGACGCGGGCGTACCTGGGCCACGATTGGATGGTGTGTACAGCGAGAGGGAATTGTTCAGGGAAGTCTTGATTCGCAAAGGCTTTGACGAGCTTGAAGGGCTTCCATCTCTTCTGGACAAGCTGTTACAGACCACCGCCTTCAACTCTGCCTATCTGGGCTTCTCGAGAGAGTTGGCGCGACACATTCGAACTGACCTTGCCGACACCTTACGTTCTTGGATTGAAGAGGCAGGAACGACCTTCAGGTCTGACTTGGCCTTGTTCTATTACTACCTGTGGGAAAATGACGTAGCTTTCCCCAATGTGCAATTCAATCCCCAGGCGGCTTCGACATCTGGTGTGTCGCTCCTCCCGATACAGGTTTTCCGGAATGGCCTGAGCCTCTGCGAGGAGATTTATTTCGATATTCTCGTCGAGCGTCTGGGATCTCAGCTGGAGCATTTCAATCCGAATCAGTTCATCACCATGTATCTGGTGGATGCTATGGACGGATTTCAGTTTGAAGCTTTCCTGGTTGAGATCTTCCAGACCATTGGCTATGACGTTAAGGAAACCAAGAAAACTGCTGATCAGGGCGCCGATCTTTTCGTTACCCGGTTCGGTAAAAACATGGTCATCCAGGCTAAGAACTATTCGGGCTCCGTAGGCAACGCGGCTGTGCAGCAGGCCATCTCTGCTAAAACCTTCTACGGGTGTGACGAGGCGATGGTCGTCACGAACTCCTATTACACGAAATCAGCGAAGGAGTTGGCCAGCACGGCGGGCGTGCGGCTAATCGACCGTGATGGGCTTCAAAGCTACCTTGATGACTACAACCAGAAGCTCATTGAGGTCTTCCAGGCGAAAGAAGATATCGCGTGAGCAGAGCTCAGATATGAGTTAGAACTATGCATGCCTTTATCCAAGTGGACTGCCTATTGCGGGCTGTCTCCATTTTGGCCTCAACAGTAAACGCAATGGCGTATAATATTAGGAAGCTAAATGTCTTTTGAGAATTTCAAAGAAAGAAGTGCTCCGTGGAATTGCTTCTCTAAAGTAGATACTCTTGGTGCTTTCGATTTTTGGACGCTTACAGTAAGTCTAGACTCTTTAATGCCGCATCATGTGCGGGGTATTGATGCTGAGGACTTGCCCGAGAGAAAAATGATTGAGCTTTCGATGGCAGATTATGATCGAAAGAAAAAAGTTTTACCGTTAGCTGCTCACGAATTCACTCATTTTATCGATGCTACGGCTACCGTGTGGGGCATAAATCATCTTTCAAAGTTGAATGAAGCCTATTGTGCATCGCTGAGTGACGAAGCCGAGTTTGTCAATTTAAAGCGAACATTTGACCATATGCGACTTATTCGGCTTCCCAAGTATTATACGACGGTGGATAAGACAGCGCTCTCAACACAGCCATGGCAAAGCAATGTAACCAATGGTCTACTCTTTAATAAGGATGGAAGCATCGGTGATCGTCCAGTTATATTTGTGCGATTTTGGAATTCCGCCGGGGCTTCACTAGCAAGGTCTCCAATATCGATGGTGTCGCTACTTGAGGCTTCTGCAATGGCAAAAGAAATCGAGATTCGAATTGGATTACTTCATAAATTATCCGCTGCAGAACGGCTGGTCGAAGAGAGGCTGATTAACGACGAATTAATGGCTTATATTTATAATAAGGAAATCACTGAGTATTCAGTTTGTTTCCACTTGTTAGCAAACGTGGTGGGAAGCTCCGATTTGGGCATAACATCTCGAGCAGTTGGCTTGCTGGTGCGGTTGATTCTCAATATGCCCGATGTCGCCTTTGTAACTGCCAGCAAGAACTTATCGGCATATGCAGGAAAGATTAATATGCCGCATGATTGTCTCGAGGTTTTGCGGCTGAAGAAAAGTCTCGAACAGCGAAATCACGGTGCAATGTTTTTTTTATTGGTTGTATTGCTTGGTCGAGGTGGTTTAAGTTCTTTAGTGAAGTTTTGGCTGGCGCTTGACGTCATTTTACGAACTATTGGCTTGAGTAAGGAGAAGCTACGTAGAGCTGCACTTGAAGAAGTTTCTGGTGCGGTAAGGTTGTTAAAGCAGAGCAAGTCCGCGTCGCTAAGAGCTATGGCGGATGCATCTGTGAAGAATTTCAATATTATTTATCCAGGTAATCTTCACTACCCTTTAGCCTTGCTCTCCTTACCTTCAGCGCTCCTAGGGGATTTCAGTGCTTATAGTTTTCAGGGTTCTGAAGCTAATTTGCTTAAGGATTACGATATTGATCAAGGTTACTGTGAGCTCTTTGAAGGGCAAGACAAAGCCGAGGTTTTTGCCGAAGGTTGTGTCTAGGAGAAGGAATGGAAAGCCGAATACAGCTCCGATACAGTCGAAAGTTGGTTGGCTCAGTATGATTACCTCGATCAAGCGGAACGCTAGGGGCGATGATGGAAGGCTGCAGTGGCTAGACTTAGACTCGGTTCACTACAGCCGCCCCGAAAGGCACGCTACAACCACAATCTCAATGGATGGAGCCCTGGTCACTGCTATCAGGGTTCTTTGTTTCAAACTCTGAGCCTGTCTTTAACTGATTCATCGGTCTGGCTATGAGGAACTCTCGTCATGCGCTGAACTGGTAGTCATGTGAAGAAAGCGCTAGCTTAGCAATCAGCCGCCACCTGGTGTCGTCCTGCCACCATATGGTTCGAGACACTCAATGGCTTCAGCATTCAAATGGAGCTTTGATATGCCGTTGACCGCTTTCTGCGTTTCCCGCCAACAGGAGTTGGATGTTGATCAGCTCCTGCAAATCTTCACTGATCACCACCAGCGACCCAAGCTGAAGCGCTCTGAGCCGATACCTGATTTGTGGAAGCAGGCTATTTACGCAGATATCGAGTGCCCTGCGTGCTTCGCTAAGGGAGCGGAGGTGGTACGCGCCACCAGCTCAAAGGTTACCGGAGAGGCAGTCAAGCAGGCCTATTTTCGCTTCCCTGGCGGCCATCATCCGTTCTGTGACTTCGCTGCTCTGCCGCCCGGGGAAGCACCGGAGGGGCTCGTTCAATTCATTTGTACTGCTCGCGACGGTCTGTCGCGGGCTGTTCGGGATCTAGTATGCCGAGGAATTCAAATAGGCGTGCTCGATCAGACAAAAATTCGCAGCATGCGTGAGTGGTTCCACTACAAGAAGCTTAGTGCGGTATTCCATGTGAGTCTTGATCCCCAAGTCCTCAAGTGGGTGACCGCGATACAGTCAGAGGCTTGGCCTGTTCAACACCAGCATCAGTGGCTGACTGTGAACCAAGAGCTGTTGGGGGTTCCAGGGTTCGAGCTCAGGACTGCTACGCGGGTCATGCTTTCACGACGTCATGATTTGCTTTTGAGGTATCTGAACGAGCGAACGGGAATGATTGGGCCGGTTGTGACCCGAGTCGCAAAGCTTTCCAGCGATTATCAGGGAAAGGTCGTCTTCGATCCTAGCTCTTTGAAGGGAGAATATGAGGCTACCCTCAAGCTAGCCCATTTCATATCTAATCACTACGAGCCAGTGCGTAGAGCGGTGGGAAATCTGCCCTACGGTGCAATGAAAAAAAATAAATCCATTATGGCGTTCACGGCGCTGCTGCTTTTTCTTAGCAGTTGGGACTTGAGCCAGGCCGCAACACTATTTGCTCGCATAGCTGGTTACCGTGATCAGATCGACCAGGGTCTTGGAAACGTTATGGGCCTCAACCCATTCCACGACTATGAAGCCTGGTCAGTCCTCAAGGCTCTTCAAGAAATCCCTGCAAGTGAGCTTGATCCGTACAACCTTTCGCATGGGGTAAAAGATTGGGTTGAGCAGGCAGCTGATGCTTTACGGAGCGGTCGGAGCTTCTAGACGTAGTATAAGAGATGCTAGGTACATTTTTCTGTCGGGATTGCTATTGGAGTAGGAATGGGTCAAATAGGAGTTATTAACATCTTTAGCTCGCCTTATGAGTACAGTGTTACGAGGCAGCCAACATTCAATGAGGAGCGAGAGTATATCGCTCTGCACGGTTCGAGAATGCCCACGTCGAGGGAGGTCGTAAGCGTAGTTTATAATCATTTTCAGGCGGCAATGCATATTGCACAAACCCCTATGGATGGTAAGTTTGAGTGGTTTGTGGATGCCGCGCTTTCCAAAGATTCGGCGTATTCAGATCTTAGGGGTATGATGCCGGTTGAAACTCCGCCTGCGCTTCTGGATTATCAAGAAAAACACATTTCTTACAATCGTCGCCGTTTCGAGTCGGAGGTTGATGAGTTTGGCGTTTATCTGTCAAAGGGTCAGGTTCTATACCATGGCGGCCTATGGCCTATGAATGTTTACAGGTTTGTGACAGATAGGCCATTTTCTACAACATTCAATCCTCAGAAGGCCTGGAATATCGCAGTTCATAATGGTAAGGCGTATAGGGCAGGCCGCCTTGATATCTTCGTATTAACGGTATCAGCATCTAGTACGAAGTCCTATCATTATACGCCTGATAGTCAGCATGGGCATGAGCTAGAGGTTGTATTTGCTACTGGTGCGGAATTAAAAAATATTCGTGATACTTATATCTGTGATGGGACTGTATATAGCGGTAAACCTTTCTCTGATGAAAATAAGCAAGTGCCTGTTCATGTGGTAGAGGCTGAAATTTCTTAGCCTGAATTGGTGTTAGGCTCCTGCCGCAGAATTTGAAGGTGCGGCAGGCAGTTTTGATCATTTATCCATGTATGGTAGGCCTTGGCAGAGAACGGTTAGGGGGATAATTGACTTTGGTTTGATTTGAAATTCAGACGGTTTTTTTTCTATCATGTTTCGCAATATTTTTGCTTCGCCTGAGTCTTTTACCAACACTGCGATTGGTTCCTTGGGAAGATCAAATTTCCCTTCACATCTCCATTCACGCTCATGGATCCAGTTCACGCCAAATCCATCGACCTCGCTTAGTTTAACTACCCGCCAAAGCTCTTGTTGGGAGATACCTATTTTTTTCTCCTCTTTTTGAGATAAATACATTACGGGGCGACATCCTTTTTTAAATGCATTTTTCTTTGTGATCACGATCCCATATGGCTCATATCTCGGGTTATCTTTTTTAGTGTCTCGCTCATTTAATACATATTTTAGCGAGCTGAGGGGAGTGTCCATAAAGCAGGTGGCGCGTTTATGTCCTTTTATGAATCCATCTGGCCCGCTTGATTTTATATATCCGTCTTTGAGTATAGATATTAAGTTCTCGAAAGCGGAGTTCTTTTGTGGTTTTTTTGAGCGTCTTGTTAAATGTATAAGGAATGGCGATAAATCTGGTCTTTCAAAGAATGGTAGATTGTTTTTTTGTTTTTTGTTTGCTTTCGTCATGAGTCAATCCTTTGAAGTGTTTTCATGTGCGTGGGTTGTTCTTTCGGTTTCAAAGCATACTAAAATATGCCGAGTCTAGAAGGTTGTCTGACGCTGCGTTAGTCTTACAGTACGTCTAGAGCTTTAGTTTACTCCAACTGAGGATGTCCCATGCCGTCGACTGGCCGCACTCCGTCTCAGCGCGATCCAGAACAAGACTTCGCCACCCTTACTGAGCTGTTCGCTGCGATGATCGAATCACAGCGCGGCCAACCCCTGACGCCAGATGATGCCTGGATCAAACATGCCCAGATCTTGGCGGTGAAGCTGTTCAAGCAGGCGTGCTCGGTCAGAGCGCTCATCAACACGACTCAACTGAGTTTCCAGGACGGTAAAGAGATCGTCTTCGTGGATCATTCCTCCGCTACGATCCTTGCCCGGGCCTGCCTCGAAACCTTCATCGTGTTCCATTGGATTTTCCAAAGCCAGGATCCTGGCCTGAGAAAATTCAGGCATGGGGTCTGGCGGTTGGGTGGCCTCAGAGATCGGCTCAGGCTGTACCCGTCCACTGAGCAGGCCAGGGAAACGATTGATGCCACACGACTACAGGTTGCACAGCAAATCGCTGAGATCGAGGCCTCACCGTACCTTGGAGACTACAAGCCGGAGCAAGCAAAGCGGCTGCTCAAGGGGGAGTGGAGGGTAGGATGGTCGTGGACGGACGAGGCGGTGAGGGCGGGCTTCAATAAGAAGTATTTCCAAAACGTCTACTCCCATTTCTGCGGGTATGCCCATAGCTCCTACATCAGTTCCATGCAGATGGGGGAAGCGCAGTCGATGGAGGATCAGCGGATGCTGGCCCTAGTAGCCTTGCAGACCTCCGTGCACGTTATGGCGAGAACGGTGGCGTTCTATGCGGAGCTGTTTCCAAGAGGCCGTGCTGTTTTGGAGTCGGCGCCGGCAGAGGCTCAGAAGGCGGCCTACCTCTGGGGCTTCACGAGTGAAGATATGGATCACCTTTTTGACGAGTGATAGGGGGGAGGGCATGCCGCTTCGCGGCCAGGCTGTCGTAAACGGAGCCTCTGCGTTCCGCATCGTCTCGGCCCCTTCGAGCTGACATCCTTCACGCCTTCGGCCTTCCTGGCCGGCGTGCTCCGCTTGCTACGAAAGCCCTTTAACAAAGGGCTTATTATGGTCTGCGAAAGAATAATCAGTGCCTTAAGGCTTTGAAGTGTCGCCCTCTTGCGCTCCCCACATCAATCTGTGGGCTTGAAAGTTTGGATGGAATAACACCTTGTAGAATATATTTCTTTTTTCTGCCGCAAATACTCCGTCGCGGATCGTATCGAATTTTGGATGTGATGCTTCTTGTTTGTCAAAATCAAAGTCCGCCAAGGTTCCGGCAATGTAGTCAGGAACTCTAACGAAGCTATCGTAAGCGAGTTCTCCTACGGCTTCGGGCTTTGTTAAAATTAATTTTCCTTTAGGATCTACATCACTGTTTAGACAAAAAGTATGGTAAAGGTAGCTGACTTGCTCAAGCATGTAGTCGCCTATAAATCTATGCTTGAACGTAAGCATGCTGTCACGGTCTGACAGCCAGGCTATAATTTCAACATTGGCCCTTTCGCTTATTTCTGTAAGGAAGTAAGCAGCTAGACTTGCTATAATCTCAATGTCTCGGAGTATGCGTAAATTTAATTTTGAGGACTTGACCAGTTGCTTGAGCTGCTTCAGCTCTTTGATGGTTTTTTTATATCTCTCTTCTTCGTTTGGTGTTGACGTGCACCAGTATTCAAGCATGCCAATCATGGCGTCAATTCGGCTTATGTGATAGAGCTTTTCATCACTGTGCATTCGGCGCTCACGGTCTAGTATCAAGGTGATATTGAAGACCGGCCCTTCTTTAAGGAATGAAATGAACGTGTCATTAACTGACCTTACTTTTTTAAGGTCTGATGGAGCCATTATGTTTATGCACTTTGACATTGTCTCAAAGGACGCTAGGTGCGGGAAGAGAGAGAATGTTACTACATCGCTATTTTTTTTGGAGTCATAAAAGGCATAGTCTGACGATAGAATCCATTTTTTAGTGTCTTCATGTTCTTTTATGAAGTCGTCAAGAAGCTTTGCGCCGCTTTGCAAGAAGCTATTGTTAAAGTGGGTAATGGACTCATGGATACCGAATCCAAGCAAGGGCTGGTCAGGATTGACTTCTTCAAGAGAGTGCGGCTTCATAAATTTTGAAAAATTCATTGCTATCCCAGTCTGGCGTAAAAATTTTGGATGGTTAAGCCCGCTTTATGTTGGCAACAAAATTTATTTTGTGATGGTACGCAAAAACTGAGTAGTCAGTCCTCGCACCTTTGCAACTGATCACATTGGGCCACCGACCATACCATCTCCATTGGATCTTGAGATCCTCTTGCTCGTTATTGTCCATCTCGTAGCCCTGTCCGTCACGCCTACCTAGTGGCAGACTGCAGCGACTTCGTGATCCAGAACGTCGTGCCTCAGCTCAACCTGGCTGCGCACGGGCAAACCTTGGTCGAAGCCCAAACCTCATTGCTCGCTTTCCTGAGCAACCTAGAAGTCCCCTTAGAGATCTGCTCGGACGCTCCTGAATGGGATTGGGAATTTTTATGCCAATTGGCATACGTAAATCATCGTTGGCCTGCTAACGTTGCCAATAGTCCAACCAACCTGATCCTGCTATTCAGGCATCTCGAAGCGGATGATATCGGCAACGTGACGCTCCCGGAACTTCCACATCACGCGCTGCTGGATGCTCGCCTCTTAGCCGACCTTTATCGTCGACTGACTGCCGGTTCCAATCGAGGCACTGAACATGGCTGATGATCTTCGTACGTGTGAGTCTGTTTGGCGCAAAGCCCTCTGGACACTTTCGCACTTGGTGCCGGGCAACACACAAGCTGTCGCTATTTTGAATGTGCTTGACGACATTGAAGACCAAGAGCGCGTCGACTTAAACCAGAGTCATCCACACCTCGATATTGATGTTGTCCGCAAAGCAGTTCTGATTGAGCGCCACAGTTCCGGTATCAATATCGTTGACGAGGCCAGTATTCCACAGCTGTGGCGTGAGCGTTTTCTAAAAGCGAGCATCGGCTCGACGCGGTTGGTCGATGGCCCGTACGCCCATGACTGGGACAAATTTCTGACTCAATGGCAGGCAGAAATGAAGCACTTGGATGCTCACATGTCTGCAAGGGGAGCGCCTCATTGTTAAGCATTGGCCCCGACTTCGATTGTCTATCTTCACGGTCGAGACCTGGTTGGGTCAGTAAATTTGTTTGAGTACAAATGGAAGGCTCCAAGCCGGCCCGTTTTATGGAGTTGGAAATGCATCTTTCAGCAGCGCTAGAGCTGGGGAGCGGCGACAGCAATATTCGTGACGCCAATCTGCGGATGGCCTGGCGATAAAATTGGTTAGCTACGAATTTTCGCGCTTGGTATTGGGGCGTTATGCCGGTATCTATGCTGCTGGATGGACACCTTCAGGCGGTCTATTCTCTAAGGAGCAAGGAGGCGGACTAAATGCAGTCTGCGACTAAATAGAGCGAGAGGAGCAACCAGTGAAGGTTCCATCAAGTCGAAATCCATCCATCTCTACTTCGAAAAATCCGTTCATAGCAACCTCGCTGAACCCTACGGTGGCTACGTCGCTGAATCCAAACGTAGCGACGAGCAAAAACCCGTTCGTGGCCACCAGCCTGAATCCTCAAGTTGCTACTAGCAAAAACCCGCTGATCGCTACGAGTCTTAACTACAAGGTCGCCTCAAGCCTCAATCCTAGGGTGTCGTCACGTCTTAATCCAAAGGTCAGCAGTTCGTTGAACCCGAATGTATCGTCCAACATTGAAGGGTTGTATCTATGGAATCTCGACCTTGTGCAAGATGGGTTCACCGCCCGAGCAAACGACCGTGTTGTTCTGATGTACGACGTTAATGCCGAGTTCATTGGGGTGCTGATCTCGGCAAAGGCGAACCATTGGAATCAGTTTGACCTTGATAACCAGTGGGTTGGGTATTGGGTGCATGCTAAGGAAAACACGTGGCTGCGTTACACGTTGCGCAATCAGTGGTACGGCTTTACCACCTGAATACCGATTCACGAGTCAGTGGGGGAGGAGGGAAGCATCCAGCGTCGCTTCCTCATCCATGACAAAGCTAAGGTTCACGCGTTGCTTTATGCGCTCGCATGCAAGCGCAGCGCACAGGCATGAGGATGAAACCCGTAGGGCCGAAACTTTAAGCCGGTTCACGACAGCCGCTCCCGAAGTGCACGCGACGACCACAATCTACGTGGAGAGTCCGATGGGCATAACAGACGATGACGACACAGTGTATTGCGACGTTCAAATGCCCTTGGCGCAGGGCAGAGAGCTTCTGCAGTTAGTGAACACAATCAGGGAGGCGAACGCCTACCCGACCTTAAACAGAGTCTTTGAGCGCATGCAGGATGAGCTCAGCACCTCAATCGACATCATTGAGAACCCACCGACCTGGGGCCCGTGGCATCAGTAAGTCGAGCTTCTTAGGACACCTGCGCTTTCTAGTTCTGAAAGCATGCTAAAAGGCTGAGGCTTAGGTCGCCTGCTCACTACCGTTATTTTTGAACTAGGTCTTTGTATAACTCTCGCGCCGCAAGGATCTGATCCCTGAGTTCTTCGGGGTCAATGCGCATGCCACCGCGAGGCGTTACCTGAAGCGTCTTTAGGCGGTTGGCAGCTTTAATGAATTCCCGTTCTTCCGCCTGAATCCACGCGGGGCGCTTGTCTTTCCACAATAGCCAACCCATTTGCCCGGCCTCATCTTTGATCGGATGCTCAGCAGTATGTGGGAGCGGTAGCTAATGTCCAATCAAGAAGGTGAGTCGGATCGCTCTGCAAGCGGAGCGCGCAGACCATGATGGTCGAAGAGCGTAAGGATGGAAGCCCGAAGGGCCGAGACCCAGCGTAGCGGGGCTCGGTTTACGACAGCCGCTCCCGAAGGGATACGCCCGACCGCCTTGATTAAAAGGTTATCTAACAGCTCGTTGATCAAATGACCGAGGCACTACGCCCTGCGCGCAAAGATCGTATGTCCTGCGCAATGCCACCTCCTCACCAGACGAGACCCTGACATGGGTAAAGATCGTCGACAGAAAGCGTTTCCTTTCGCCGTTGCCGAGCTCAGACCAAATCCTCGGCTGTCCTTGCGCATCTGGGACTGCAAGGCGGTCGAGGAAATACTCTTCAAGGCTGTGAAGCCGTTGCTGACCATCAATCAGAATCTCGCTGTTTTCGGCCAATGCCCTGCCAGCGATCTCTGGCTCGTACCAATCATTCGTGAGGTAGCTCCCCAGATCCCCGCCTGACCATACTGCAGAGATGAAGCGAGACTTCTGACCGAGGTTCCACTCCAGTCCGCGCGCCCAGGTTGGAACGGGCATGCCCATAACGAAACGCGCTGCCCAGGGAAAATGCTCTCGAGCGGAGGAGGGGTCTACGAGATACTTTTCCCAGTGGCCCACTAAGACCTCGATGGGACAATGACTGACGGTCGTGGGCAGAAGACGCTGCGGCATATGGATGTGCCGGTCTGATGTTCCGCCGTCGGCATAGCGTTTAAAAGAGGAAGTCATGGTTTTCCTGGGTAGCTCAGGTTGGTCGAAGTATTCGGGTAAGTACGGGCGCATCGCCAGGCGTCGACCGTTTCGATGATCAACAGATCTCGTGCGATGGAAATCTCGATCTGGTCGCTATCGACCAAGGCTTGTGCATAGCCCTCGGCATAGGCCGCCTTGTTGAATTCGGATGTGCAGGCTGAGGATTCGATGTAGCCGATCAGCCGCTCCCATGTGCGCCGTTGGCGGTTGCCGAGAATCGTGGAGGGGAGCGATAATGCGCCGCTCAGGCGCTGTGCGAAGTCATGTGTAGAGAGGGTCAAAGCCGTCGCTCAAAAAGGGTACTTACCCATCACAAACGGTTGGTTTCGGAAAACCTTGAGCCTGAAGTGAGTTTTTTCTGAAGATATACAAGTTTGCCCAAGCACGGCAGCTGGGACTGATGCGTTGGAGGACTGTCACATCAGGCACGCGGAGCACGCAGGCACGAAGATGGAAGCCCGGAGGGGCAAGATAGCCATTGAAAATGGTTGGCTTGATTCACGACAGCTGGCCCGAAGGGCGTGCCAAATGCCGTTCTGCATGAATAAGCTCTCTGACTGAATTTTGCATACTGTCAGCATTACTCAAATACCCTGTTCCAGGCCCGTTTATTCAGCTCGGTGCAGGCATCTGGTGAGCCACCGAATACACCTCCAGCTACCCTTTAAGCGCCAATATCTTCTACTGAGCCAAAGCCATAGAGTCCAAGATAGAAGGCGCAGTAAAGGAAGGCTGACTCAGCCCTACTGCGTACTAACTGACTAACGAGATCTTATAGCGCTGGAGCCAGTTCCTCTTCTAGCTCCAGCGGCTGGCCTGGTATGTACTCTATGTAACTGCGCATCAACCTGCACTCCCTTGGCTTAAATAGCTCATCAAAAAAAGCATCCAGCAGCTCCAGAATCTCTTGAATCATTTTCTGGACGTCATAGTCTTTTGCCGTGAATCTGACGTAGACAGGCTTTCTTCTGCTCCCGTTAACTGCGATGAATTCATAGTAGTAGATTCTAGCTCTTTCTTGTTCCTCGCTATCTCGGCGAGCAATTTCAACCTGAAGTTGATGAATGGTTTCTGGGTCATAGTGAATTCCCTCTTGTGTGATTAGTTTGTGCCACGTCAGTCTGGAGCGCTTGAGTTGTCTGCCGCTTATATGATTGCCGTCAAACTCAAACGAAATGCCCTTGGGCTCGCCTTCGTTGTTGAGCGTCAGGTTGATGTAGACCTTTTGCTTCCTGAGCAGCCGGGTGAACGTGAACATATCGCCATCGACGGCGTTGGTGGCTTCGATAGCGCCTGCGATCTTGGCGATCATTTTGTGCTTGAGCGGTAGGTCACCGTCCCGGATCGAAGCTTGTAGCTCTGCGTGGGTAATGGAAACGCCCCAGGTGTCCTTCGGCTTCGGTGCTTTTGACAGGCTGAAGCGGGCTTCTATGGCCGACACTGAGTCCAGGCTGATGCTTCGCTCGTTGCTGTCTTTGACCATGGAGAACTTGTCATTGAGGCGAATCCTGTTGGCGACGATGTGGACGTGTTGATGGTCTTTGTCCTGATGCATCACAGCGACGTATTGGTTGGTTTCGTCGAAGCCCAGGTCTGTCATGTATTTCTCGACAGCTGAGCGCCACTGAGGGGGCTTCAGGGACTCGCCGGGGCGCAGGCTTATCATCGCGTGGAAGACCGGCTTGATGGACTTGTCGGAGTCGATAGCGAAGCGCCTGAGCGTCTCGACTTGGTCGAACTCTCTAATCATCTCTGCGAGATCGTCTTCGTTACCTTGGAGAACACATGGCAGGGGATCGCGGCTCATTGTGTTGAAGCTGATGGTTCGGATGCCACTGATCTCGTGGTCGTGCTTCGTGCAGCCGAAAATGTACCTGATGCGGTTCTTGAAAGACCCTGCGGACTTGGGAAAGATCTTGCCGATCATTTCACACCCCCAAGATTCACTTGAGCGATGTACTTCACTTTCTCAAGCAGTTCGGAGCCTGGACGGTCGGCGTTGATCATTGATGCCAGATTCATGAGCTCACGGGCGATCTGAACAACGTCCTGGCCGACTTTAGGCTTCACTTGTCCGTTAGCAACGAAATCGCGAATGAACGCTCCAGCGGACTTGTATCCTGCCTCAACGACTTTAGCATTCATGGCATCGAGCTCCGTTTTGTTTAGTCGCAGGGTGATGCGGGACTCTTTGTTTTGTCTCTCAATAGTTTTCATCTTGGCTCACCTTTATCGTTTTTATATGAGCTTTGCTCTAACGCAACACCCGTAGGGATGTGAGTATCTAGCCCTACTTGTCTGACATAGGCACAACTGGCTAAAAAGAAGCTCTAGATCTATTGTGCAAAAGGAGTTTTAGGTGGGTCTATTGGTTTTGCTAATTATTTTGATTTATTTGCTTGTATACCGAAATTTTCGCAAGATGTGAATGCGAAATCGTAGTATTGGAGTACGAAATCACTCTAGTCGAGTGCGGTTTTACTTTAAGTCAGTGCGGAGCTCGCAAGGGATGAGTGCGAAATCGCAGTATGGTCTTGCGACTTCGCTTTGACAGTAAGTAATATGGAAGGTATATCAGTTGTAGAAGGTTATACTTGGGAATATACCAGTCTCTTTACCTTCTTCAACGATACTGTCAAATGGATCAAAAAACTTCTCTGGCGTACTGAGCTTTGCTGTCCATGTCACAAGCTCTGGATATCCCATTACGTAACATGAAGAATCCATTTCTTTACCCAGTCCAAGGACTCGTTCCGAGTAGCTTTCCCATTCATTGATGAAAGTTTCCTGGACAACTATAAGGTTTCGGATCACTTTGTCGTGCGTTTCAATCTCAAAGATATCTTCGCCAAAGTGAAACTGCAGGTTCTCACCACGTCTGAGGTACTTAATCGCTCCTCTCGTTTGATCAATAGCTTTATCAAGAGCCTTTGAAACTGTCGAGATCTTTCTTTTTAGAGTTCGATCTAAGGACTTCTCCGTGTTTGGGCTGTCCTTGGCCTGAATCAGCAGCAGATATTCATCGGAGGCAACTAAAACGTCGACGAACTCTTCATTGTTATCTGTGCGAAGTGGGTTCAGGAATATTGAGTCTTCATGAAATACTTTCTGAAGTAGCTTAACAATATCCATCTCTTGAAAGCTACCTGGCTCTAGCCTCTCAAGGGTCGAGTGGCTCACAGGTGGGCCTTTTTGAAACAGATTGTTCATGGGTACTGCGTCTAGAATGAATAAGTCCTCGATCATTAGTGGTTCAAGGAAATTAACCTTGATCGAGTTCTTATCATCCTGAAGCGATCTGCGCATGAACCAGTGATTAGTTAAGTCACGAATTTTATAAGCAGCCTCAAGGCTTGATGGGGCAAGCTTGTATTGGCTTTTGTCGAACTCTGCGAACTTTGTGTTCTGCGACCTGTAGCCAAGAAGTTCGCGATTGTTGTCGTCAAAGAAATGAATGTCGAAGCTTTCCGATGAAAGCAGGTCAAATATGGAGTGTCCCATTTCATCGTCTAGCAGGGGAGTAACAACCATCAGTGGGTTGAGCTCATCATCTTCATATGTAGTGACCAGACCGTGGTAAGTCTCTCCGTTCATCCGACATGGGGCTAGATAGAACCCGATGCGCTGCTTGGCTTTTGCGGCTAGTACGGCCTCCTTGGGCACTTTGATTATGAGGAGGAGCGTACCTTCCTTGTCGTTTGCAATCGTACTTATCCCGTGATGTAGGTCTCTCACGTGCCGCATCAGATGTGGATAGCGGATGGTCAGCATTGTGTCTCCATGAGGCTGGCATAGATCAATGTGCCACTACTCATAGCATGAAAGTGGCAGCTATTCACTGTGCATGAGAGGGGAAAAGTAGGTAGTGCCAGTCGGTAGTGCTATGGCTGGAGGCACTGGCGCTCAGCGTGGAGTCCAATCGGTCTGTCCAATATTTTCGCTGTCAGGGTAGGAGGGCGGTATCGATGTCTGTACACAGAATGTACACGATCATAGCAAACCCGAATGAATTCAGGCTTTGGTGATCCAATCCATCATCGGGGCGACGGAGAAGCGGCGGGAGAAAGTAGCAGTGTGTAGGGACATTGGGGATCTGAGTCAACGAGGCGAATTGGGCGCAGTTTATCAGGGATGGATCTAGGCTGTGGGAGACGCTTGTTTTGCGGTATTCACCACTTCGAACGCGGACATTGCCGTGTATGGAATATGCCGAGGATTTACAGGCGATCACTGCGAGCCCGACATGCGATCAGGTAGGACCAGTTGGCTACTGCCCATTCGCGGTTGTGTTTGACCCGGCCTCCGTCGATCAACCAGCCGGCAACCTGAACCCTCCCTGTCCCCCAGCAAAGTTTCATAATTCCTTCCACCGTTGAGGTCTACGATCTTCCTCAAGATAAGCCCCCACGGTCCAGTCCACAGGGAACTGAAAAAATGATTTCGAACCTCGTCAAAGTCGTGATGATTACCGGCACGTTGCTGTTGGGCGCTTGTTCTTCGGGTGCGCCGGGCATGAGTGGCGACCCTTGCTTTTCAGGCGGATGCCAGGCGTTTGGTGACCACAGCTCCAGCAAGGCTGCCAAAGCTAATTTTGGCGGCAGTGGCCTGGGGAGTAGTTATGGGGAATATGGGACGGGGTTGTTGCATGATGATTGATGGCGCATATGGCCCGGCGGGGGCAAGCGCCCTTGTCGCCGGGGGAGGTGAGTCAGCCTGTTATCACAACCCCATTATGGAAAATCTCGCGCCTGGCGCGGCGGCTGATGTTTTCATGTTTGCTTGACGTGTAGATTTCGTCAAAACGACGGCGATCAATGCCCTCGTAGTTGCCAAGTTCTTGCAGCACCCTCCGGTCGTAATCCTCTTCGATCATGAACCGGAAAATTTCCCGTCGATAATAGAACCCGAATTGAAACGCCAGTACCTCGGTCAAGTAGTCCGTTGGCGTGAGAAAGCAGTTTTCCAGGTCGATGGCCTTGGCGTGCGTCGGCTGCTCCAGGTTGATCATCACATTGTTTGCCCAGAAGTCCATATGCACCACGCCTTTGCTGTGCAGGCAGTGCAACAGTTTGAACGACGCGGTGATCAGGCTCTGGATGTCACGCTCCTGCTTGAGCCATTCCAGGCCATTGAGGTGGCCCTCCAGCATCTCGGTAAAGATGAAGAATTCCTGGATCAGGCCAAGCGCTGACTTTCGATAACCGAACCCATACAAGCCAGCAACCGGCGCACCGCGTTTCTGGGCGCCGAGGGTGTTGATGACTTCTTCGACCGGCCAGTCAAACGCACCGTCCCGCTTGGCGCGCCCGAAGGTCACGCGCAATTTGGGCCTGAGGCTGTCCAGCGGCTGGGACTTGGCGAACAGGTTGGCTTCCATCCCTTTGAGCGGTGCGCTGATGCGATCTGTCAGTTGGTGGCGCGTGTCGATCAGGTCCTGAATCGCCTGCTGCGTTTTGTGGTCGGTGGTGTCGGTGGTGAAGATCGTCGCTTTGCGATGAGTGAGGGTCGTCGGAAAACTTTGCAATACACCTGTGTCAGGAAAGCTCAAAACACGTCCTTGTCATTGGGAATAAATATGACGGATATGTTACAGCTTGTGCTTATTGGATCCAACCTGAACTTTACCTGAACGAAAATGAAATAGTCTAACTGAGCCGATTCTTCACTGTTCATGGCGATTGAAATGTGCTTATAGCCCTGGGGCTTGAGCTTAATGCCCTCCCTGCATCCGCCGTGCTATCAGGTAAATGCCCAGCCCGACCAGTGCCGTCGCCGCGCCGATGTAGCCGGTGCTGGTCCAGCCATACCCGGCCGTAATCGCCATCCCGCCAAACCATGGCCCCAGCGCATTGGCCAGGTTGAACGCCGCATGGTTGGACGCTGCCGCCAGGCTCGGTGCTTCGTGGGCGATGTCCATCAGGCGGATCTGCAGCGGTGCGGCCAACGAGACCATGGTGCCGACCAGGCCCATGCTCAGCAGCACGCCCCATAGCGAGGACGCCGCGAAGGGGAAGAACAGCAACACGGCCATCGACCACACCAATATCCAGCCCACGGCGCGAAACTGCATGCGATCAAACAGCTTGCCGCCAGCGATGTTGCCGATAATCCCGCCCACGCCGAATGCTGCCAGCCCGAATGGGATCCACTGCGGGGATACCTTGGTCACTTCCAGCATGGTCGGTGCCAGGTAGCTGAACACGCAGAACATACCGGCAAAGCCGATGGCGCCAATGGACAGCGCCATCCACACCTGGGGTTTGGTGAAGGCGCGCAGTTCCTTGCGCGGGTCGCTGCGTTGTTCATCGTGGCGATGGGGCACAAATTGCCAGACGAGGGCGATGGTGCACAGGGCGATCACGCTCACCAGTGCAAACGCAGAGCGCCAGCCCAGGTGCTGGCCGAGGAAGGTGGCGATGGGGTTGCCCAGCAGCATGGCCAGGGTCAGGCCCATCATTACCCGCGCCACGGCGCCGGCACGTTTGTCGTTGGGCACCATGCTCGAGGCGACCACCGCAGCAATGCCGAAGTAGGCGCCGTGGGGCAGGCCGCTGATAAAGCGGAACGCCACCAACGAGCCGAAGGTCGGGGTGAACGCAGTGGCGAGGTTGCCCAGGGCATACAGGCCCATCAGCAACAGCAACATATGTTTGCGCAGCAGCTTGGCGCCGAGGATGGCCAGCAGTGGGGCGCCGACCATCACGCCCAACGCATAGGCGCTGATGGCGTGGCCAACCTGGGGTTCGCTTAAACCCAGGTTTTGCGCGATGTCGGGCATCAGGCCCATGATGGCGAATTCGCCGGTACCGATAGCGAAGGCGCCCACGGCCATGGCAGCTTCCATTTTGGCGGCGCTGCGCGCGGGCAGTATGTGCCCGGGAGTTTGGTGGATAGACATGGATCGCTCTGTATTGAAGGGGTACGAGGGAAAACCGTCGATGCTACGCAAGCAGCGACGAAGGAGTCTAGAACCACCTTTTGCCCGAGAGTTCCTGCCCTGTGACCTCAAGTCGCGCTTGCCACGCTTGACACTCGCGCGTTAAAACCGGCGATTTAGAGTTGTCAATTGGCCAAACGACGCATAAACGCCGTGTGGCGTGATATTCTGCGCGCCGTCTTGGTCTGGTCTTTCCCCGGTACGTACACCCGTATACGTCCCGGCGTTTGGCTGTCGCCCAGGTAGCTGAAGCCAATAATGATAAGAAGTCAGCGCAGAAGGGACATAAAAGTGAGGTCGATACGTCGGCCTTGTGTGCCCACCCTGCGGTCCCCGAGTGAATGTGCAAACCCCGCGGTGCGTTGCCTGGCGCAGCGTGATTGAGGGTTGCCCATGATCAGGGGCGGTGGGGCGGATGGCGTTTTATCATAGGTGCTACTGATGTTTAAAAAAGTAAACACTGCCCTGCTGGGGCTGGCTTTGTCGATGGGGATCACGTCCGTTCACGCGGAAGAGGCAAAGAAAGTCG
>Ga0308159_1000639_pt1 | contig 72549 bp, 64 predicted proteins | sample PhyCR1_FD_201040 | JGI IMG/M metagenome (GOLD analysis project Ga0308159, IMG submission 201040) | Phyllosphere microbial communities from UC Gill Tract Community Farm, Albany, California, United States - DLSLC.R1 | ecosystem: Host-associated > Plants > Phyllosphere > Unclassified | place: USA...
GTTGGCGGTTTCGCCGACCGACACCAACCCAATACTCTGAAGTGTGGATACCGTCTTATGGAGCAAAACCCGCAGTCACAGCTTAAGCTACTTGTCACCCGTGGTAAGGAGCAAGGCTATTTGACCTTTGCTGAGGTCAATGACCATCTGCCGGAAGATATCGTCGACTCCGACCAGATCGAAGACATCATCCAGATGATCAACGACATGGGTATACAGGTACTTGAAGAAGCGCCTGATGCCGATGACTTGATGCTGGCCGAAAATAGACCTGATACCGACGAAGATGCAGCAGAAGCAGCAGCGCAGGTGCTCTCAAGCGTAGAATCTGAAATCGGCCGTACCACCGACCCTGTGCGTATGTACATGCGCGAGATGGGTACCGTAGAACTTCTGACCCGTGAAGGCGAAATCGATATCGCTAAACGTATCGAAGACGGTATCAACCAGGTTCAGTGTTCGGTTGCTGAATACCCTGAAGCTATCACCTATTTGTTAGAGCAATATGACCGTGTTGAAGCGGGCGAAGCACGCCTGTCCGATCTGATCACCGGTTTCGTTGACCCTAACGCAGAAGAAGAAGTTGCACCGACCGCGACGCACGTTGGTTCTGAACTTTCTAATGAAGAATTAGACGACTCGGACGACGATGAAGACGAAGACGACGATGCTGAAGACGACAACAGCATCGACCCTGAACTGGCGCGCCAGAAGTTCACCGAACTGCGTGAACAACATGAAGCGACCCGCCAGGTTATCAAGAAAAACGGCCGCAGCCACAAGAGCTCTGCTGAAGAGATCCTGAAGCTGTCCGAAGTCTTCAAACAGTTCCGTCTGGTGCCAAAACAGTTCGACTTCCTGGTAAACAGCATGCGTTCCATGATGGATCGCGTCCGTGCTCAGGAACGTTTGATCATGAAGCTGTGCGTTGAACAGTGCAAAATGCCGAAGAAAAACTTCGTCAACCTGTTTGCCGGCAACGAAACCAACCAAACCTGGTTCGATGCTGCACTGGCAATGGCTAAGCCATGGTCTGAAAAACTGAAAGAAGTGACCGAAGACGTTCAGCGTGGGCTGCAAAAGCTGCGTCAGATCGAAGAAGAAACCGGTCTGACCATCGAGCAGGTCAAAGACATTAACCGTCGCATGTCGATCGGTGAAGCTAAAGCGCGTCGCGCCAAGAAAGAGATGGTTGAAGCGAACTTGCGTCTGGTTATTTCTATCGCCAAGAAATACACCAACCGCGGTCTGCAGTTCCTCGACCTGATTCAGGAAGGTAACATCGGCCTGATGAAAGCCGTTGATAAGTTTGAATATCGCCGTGGTTATAAGTTCTCGACTTATGCGACCTGGTGGATTCGTCAGGCTATCACCCGCTCCATCGCCGACCAGGCACGTACCATCCGTATCCCGGTGCATATGATTGAGACGATTAACAAGCTCAACCGTATTTCCCGTCAGATGCTGCAAGAGATGGGCCGTGAGCCAACGCCTGAAGAGCTGGCCGAACGTATGCTGATGCCGGAAGACAAGATCCGCAAAGTGCTGAAAATCGCCAAAGAGCCTATTTCCATGGAAACGCCAATCGGCGACGATGAAGATTCGCATCTGGGTGACTTCATTGAGGATACCACCCTCGAGCTGCCGCTGGATTCTGCAACCTCCGAGAGCCTGCGTTCTGCTACGCACGACGTGCTTGCAGGCCTGACCGCGCGTGAAGCGAAAGTTCTGCGTATGCGTTTCGGTATCGATATGAACACTGACCACACGCTGGAAGAAGTGGGCAAACAGTTCGACGTTACCCGTGAGCGTATTCGTCAGATCGAAGCCAAAGCGTTGCGTAAGCTGCGTCACCCGAGCCGCTCTGAAGTACTTCGTAGCTTCCTCGACGATTAATCAATAATCGTTAGTTGAAAGCAAAAGCCCCGTCTGGATAATCCGACGGGGCTTTTTTATTGCCTACAAATGCTTGCAGGAGACGCAGAGCGCTATTTTATGGTATCGGACAACTGTTGGTAGCTTTGAACGAGTTCGTCCAGCGTCGCGCGATTGAGGCCGCTTGGGTTGGGTAACACCCAGACTTCAGTATCGCCCAACGTTATTTCCTGACGCCCCCACGCGACCTTGCGGATGCCAAATGCGCTGCTGAATGCCTGCTTGCCGAGCACTGCCAGCGCCCTCGGCTGGTACTCCATCATCTTGGCTTTTAACGCCTCACCGCCGTCGCGCAGTTCATTGCGCGCCAACTCGGTAGCCTCTACGGTCGGCCTTTCAACCAGCATCGTGATACCGCAACCGGTATCCAGCAGATGCTGCTCCTCTTCCGGTTTCAACAAACGTTCTGTAAATCCCGCCTGGTGAATCACTTTCCAGAAACGGTTATTTGAATTGGCAAAGTGATAGCCGTGATGGGCGGTAGACAGGCCCGGGTTGATACCACAGAAAACGACGTGCAGATTATGGTCGATAATGTCGGTGATCATGCTTGCTCCTTCAGCCTATTTTAATCTTGCTATCCTAAAAACTCGCAGCAATAACAACAAGCTAAAAGTTGCACATAAAACAAGCATACAGTCGGATGAAGTGTAGACCTGGAGTAGTTAACTACCGTATAATCCTGCACCGCGGCCCCTTAGCTCAGTTGGTTAGAGCACGCGACTCATAATCGCTTGGTCACTGGTTCAAGTCCAGTAGGGGCCACCAAATTTAGCTGTTAAATCAGCACATTAAGCCACTTCGCGAGGAGTGGCTTTTTTGTTTTTGGGAAAACTGGGGCGACAAAATGGCAACAGAAAAAATTTAGTCAGCATAAAGTCAGCAAATGCAATTTTTGACTAAAATAAAACCACCTTCTAAAGGAGCCCTATCACTGATTACAATTCCTTCAAGCACAGTGAGGAATATAAAATGTCCGATAAAAATACCCGCCCCAAAGTAACGAAACAGCAAATCTACCGCTCCGTAGCTAGCTCAACGGCTATCGAAACTGGCGCAGCAGTGCAGACAATTGAGCAGAATCTTAAACAGTATCAGGCTCAAGCCAAGGCGGTTGGTTTAGCTCATTAATTGGGCGAGATGTCATCAACAGGCTGCAACATTGGCGTATAGTTACCTGAGACTCCTGCCTGAATAGCCTTGAAGCAGTCATTACCCCTAAGATAACTTAATAGATTCATTGGATTTGCATACCCCCTGTAACCTCCGGAAAGACGCCCTTCCCCACAACCTTCACCCGCGTATTCTCAATCTCCCAGCGCGCGCTCTTATCAAAGCGTACGCCATTGAGGGTGATGCCAATCGGATGGGCAGCGTCATAACCGCGCATGACGAGATTGCCCGTGCCGCCACTAACATGGGTCAGGGTAATGCTTTGATACTCTGGAATTAAATCTCCTTTGGCTTCAGGGTCGTAGCGGGTATCGAAATTGATCGGCCAGCGGTTGTTGCGCAGGATAACGTCCTGGAAAGCGACGTTTTTCACCAATCCTCCCCGGCTGGCATCGCTTTTGATTCGCAGGCCTGAAGTGGTGCCATCCAGCGTTAGTCCTCTGACTAAAACGTCGCTTACGCCGCTCGAGGTTTCACTGCCGATAGACATACCGTGTCCGGCGTAGAAATGGTTATCAATGAGAGAAATAAAATGGCTTCCCCCGCTGCTGCCCCCCTTGATGGCCACGTTATCGTCGCCGGTGCTGATGGTGGTGTGAGCAATGGTGACATCGGTTGCGGCACCGGGGTCGATGCCGTCGGTATTACGCGCCGTGGCGGGGGTATCGATTGTGACGCCCCATACGGTGATCCCTTCGACATGGTTCATCGCTAAATGGAAGTTGGGGGAATTTACCAATCGGATACGATAGAAAATAAGATTTTTAGCCTGCTCGAGCTGAATAAGTCGTGGAACGTTTTGCTGACTATGCTCTTTCTGCGCCCGTCGCGCGAGCTGCCACCACGACTCACGGCTGCCGGTCATTGGCTGCCCGCCTTGCCCGTCAATCACACCGTCGCCGACAATGCCGCCGCCGTCGTTTCCGTTAAATGTAATAAATGGTCGACAGCCGTTTCCAGGCGTTCCTAATGTTCCACAGGTTCCTTGCCCGCGATCGTAATCATGAGGATCGGTTGAGGCAGCAAGCACGGCGCGCTTATCTATCCAAAGGTATACGCCAGAGCGCATCAGCAAAGGCCCACTGAGGAAACGCCCTGCGGTCAATCGTACTGCCTCACCGGAAGGACAATGCGCGATTGCAGCCTGGATCCTCTGCCGATCGCTGCCCTCATCTTTAAGCGGTAGCAGTGTCGCACAGATTTTTTTCGGAAACTCAGGCTCTAAAACGAATCGCCTGTCGGCCGCACACACGTTGGCTATCAATAAAATGCCCAAAAGGATAAAGAAAATCGGGGGCAAAATTGTAGGATTAAAAGCCAGTTTCATAGCCTGTCGCGCCTTAAAAGAGTGATATCTCAGCATGCTGGAAAAAATCACAACCGGATTTAAACAAATTATAAGTAACGAGGTACAATCTCGCGGGATAAGATAAAAAGGCTGATAATCAATCTCAGACGAAAGAGGTACGGACATGCTTGGAAAGTGGCTTTTCATCATCGCAGCATCCGCAGCACTCCTGATCTTCATTAACTGGGCGAAGATCTGGCCGTCCATCGAGCCACTACTTAGATAAAACTCCACGGGAGACGACAACATGAAAGAAGGACCACTGAACGAGAAAGAGCTGGAATGGCTTGAAGAGGTATTAGTCAAGTACGGCAATGACGATTCAGTTCTGGATGTTGCCGAGCTGGACGGCTTTCTGACTGCGATTCTTTCAGGTCCGCGCATGATTGAGCCGAGCGAATGGCTGGTCGCGCTGTGGGGCGGTGCTGAAAACATTCCTAAATGGGCGTCAGAGCGCGAGCTTAATCGCTTTATGGACCTGACCTTCCAGCACATGAATGATATTTCCGACAGATTGATTGATTATCCCGATCAGTTTGAGCCGCTTTTCGGCGTGCATACTATTGATGACGAAGACTATACCGTCGCCGAAGAGTGGTGCCACGGCTATATGCGCGGTGTCGATCTGGATGACTGGTCTGCGCTACCTGAATCGCTTACGGCTTCTCTCGACACCATCGCTCTACATGGTCGCGATGAAAACGAAGCGCGACTGGAAGCAATGTCGGATGAAGACGTTGAAGAAAATATCGAGAACATCATTCCTGCCGCGCTTGCTCTGCACGATTATTGGCTGAGCCAGCAGTCGGACGATCCTGCTCCGGCAGCAACGCCGAGCGTTGCTGCGCCAAAAATTGGCCGTAACGACCCTTGCACCTGCGGAAGCGGTAAAAAGTACAAAAACTGCTGCCTGCACTAACAGTAGAAGCCACCGTGCCAAACGGTGGCTTTACTTTCTTGCCCTTTCCGAAGCGCATTACGTCCGCCATTTGCTTGTAAGTATCCCGGCTTTAGTTCCACACACTTTTTGAGATTTCCGGTTTCTCAGCCATCAGCTGGGATACTTACAAACTCACGATACAATTAAGAAACAGATGAAGAAACCAAAATTTAGGCAATAAAAAACCCGCTTTCGCGGGTTTAACGAGGGTGCAATGGTTGATTAATCGCTGCCGAACAGGTCACGGGTGTAGACCTTGTCCGCCACGTCGTTCAGTTCTTCAACCAGACGGTTAGCGATAATCACATCACATTCCTGCTTCAGCTCTGCCAGATCATGGGTCACTGGGGAGTTAAAGAAATAGCTTTCTTCGAGAACAGGTTCGTAAACCATGACCTCAATGCCCTTCGCCTTGATACGCTTCATGATGCCCTGAATCGCAGACGCACGGAAGTTATCCGAACCTGCTTTCATAACCAAACGATAGATACCAACACGTTTAGGGTTACGTTTCACGATGCTATCAGCGATGAAGTCCTTACGCGTGCGGTTAGCATCAACAATCGCATTAATGATGTTATTTGGCACGTTTTCATAGTTCGCCAACAGTTGCTTAGTGTCTTTAGGCAGACAGTAGCCACCATAGCCGAACGAAGGATTATTGTAGTGCGAACCAATGCGCGGATCGAGGCCGATACCTTCGATGATTTCACGGCTGTTAAGGCCGTGGTGCTCGGCGTAGCTGTCCAGCTCGTTAAAGTAGGCAATACGCAACGCAAGATAGGTGTTAGCGAAAAGCTTGATGGCCTCAGCTTCGGTATCATCGGTAAACAGAACCGCGATATTTTCCTTGATAGCTCCTTCAACCAGCAGATCGGCAAACTGGCGAGCCTTTTCACTTTTGCTGCCCACTACAATGCGTGAAGGATGCAGGTTGTCGTAAAGCGCACGCCCTTCACGCAGGAACTCTGGCGAGAAGATAATGTTGTCGACGCCCAGCTTTTCTTTCAGGCTGCGGGTGAATCCGACCGGGATGGTCGATTTGATAACGATCGTAGCCCGAGGATTGATTGCCAGGACATCGCTAATCACCAGCTCAACGCTTCTGGTGTTGAAGTAGTTAGATACCGGATCGTAGTCAGTAGGCGTTGCCACAATAACAAAATCAGCGTTTTCATAAGCCTGATGCTTGTCGGTGGTTGCAGTAAAGTTGAGATCCTTCGTCGCGAGAAACTCTTCAGTTTCCTTATCAACGATTGGAGAAATCTTGTTGTTCAACTTGTCCACTTTGCTCTGATCGATATCCAGAGCAACGACTTCATGATTCTGCGCCAGCAGAATACCGTTTGAGAGCCCGACATAGCCGGTGCCGGCGATGGTTATTTTCATTGGCAACCTACAATAAAGTTATACACAAAACACCAAAATAAAACTTACTTAACACTGATAAAATGCCATGAACAAGTTAGATAGATTCTAAATGAAAGAGTTCATAAAATTTTTATCAGCATCAGCGCCTACCTTTCTGGCGAACAAAGCTCCGCTTTTTATGATCTTATCACGATCGCTATCGTTAAGTATCCTCGGATACTCTGGGCCAGTGACCCAATCGATGTATCGAAGTGCATTGTTGATAGCTAAAGGATCATGGTAAATATTAATATCACTTTTAGTTTTTAATATACTGTGAAAGAAAACCTCATCTGCACAAAGAGAAGATGAAAACGCGTCAACAAACTTCTTGTTCTGCTCGACATAGTTAATGATAAATTCGACAGATTCTCTAGTGAGAGTGAACCAATTTGTGCCTTTATAAAGCTTTGGAAACTGATTCTGGTGAGAAGTATATTTTTTATTGATAAAAAATTGATTTTTGAACAACTTATGAAATTTCCTAATCAACTTCCCCGCAACAGTAGATTTCCTTTCATAGAATGCTTCAGGATAGACAAATCGGACTCTTTCGGTAGGGTCTACGAAGCTATTGCGTGAATCCTGATAATGAATGAATTCTTTACCTATGTTCCCAACTAAAAGTTCATCCATATCCTGATTGCTCATCACTGGAATGTCATCCCCAGAAATCAGGAAGAAATAGGCATAGTCAGTGCCAATGGATGATTTCATCAGTCTTAGAGTGGCTTCTATCTGAGAAAAGCGCCCCCACTGAACGTCAACGCGTTCCTTCACAAGTCTCACATTCTTTTTTTCAAGAAAATGAAAGTCATTTATGTTCGATTTAGCATCTACATGCAATATCAAACTATTATTATCATATGAGGAAAGATACTCAATGGTGTGAATAAGTGGCGCAGTGACTTTATGGCAAACTATAGCTATGATCTTTTTCATAAATACCTTCTCTCTAAGAGAGTAAACAGGCTTTAACTCACTCAAGAGGCAATCAAAGTGAAAAAATTAAGATTAATCGCATTAATCATTTCATCTATCGTAATGCTGGAACCAGCACTTGCAGCAGAGAATTTATTAACGTCAGACAATGATACTAATGGTAATCTAATTAACGCCCATTCGGGTGGGGTCATTTATCAGAATGGGACCTATTATTGGTATGGCGAGTTTAGGAGTCCAAAACCAAAAAATAATACCCATTGGGACAGTAACCAAAAAGTAACTATTTATAAGTCTAAAGATATGCACAACTGGCAATATGTTGGTATAGCTTTAGATCTATCAGGTGCACCTGAAAACTGGGATCTAGAAAGACCGAAAGTAATTTATAATGAGAAGAATAAACAATATGTAATGTGGTTCCACTTGGAACCCAATAGAAAATTCACAGAGGGTCTAGCCGGTGTTGCAGTATCTGATTCCGTCACAGGACCATATCATTTTATCGGCGCTTCAAGGCCAAATAAAAATGTGCAGCCGGTTCAAAATGATACTCAAGATAGTAATAATTGGTTCGTGAAAAAAGCTAACGAGAAATTTACGAGCTACTTACCCCAAGGTCAACAAGTGAGAGACCTTACTGCTTTTGTCGATGACGATAAAAAAGCTTATCTTATCTATGAAAGTGAAGATGACTACTCTTTACAAGTAGTCCAACTTTCTGATGATTACAAAAGTTTCACAACAAAATACTCACGTATCCTTGTTGGCAAGCAAAATGAAGCACCGACAATAACCAAAGCAAATGGGAAATATTTTTTGATTACTTCGGGGCTGACCGGATACAAGCCCAATCCACCACGCGTTGCCGAAGCAGATTCGATTCTCGGGCCATGGAAAGAACTCGGTAGCCCGGTTGTTTCGAACGGAAAGATAACCTCAGAAAATCTTTTCCAGGCACAACCAAGCTATCTTTTCTTTGATCCAAAATCAAAGAGGAACATCCTTGTCATGGATCAATGGGACACAAGCAATGGCGGTTTTGCTAATCTTTGGAAAAGCACTTATGTCTGGCTACCCGTTGATGTTATCAATGGTCGTCCAACAGTGACAAACTAAATTATTAAGTCGGTGGTTAAAATATTAGCCACCGACACCCTGCGTATTTTTAGTCCAGTTTCCATCTGACCCAACATCTTTAAGATAATTTTTAAAATCTTGGTCTGTATAATACAGAAGAGTTACGGGAGAAGTATAATAGCCTTTCCATAACTGTCCCCAAATGATAGCAATTCTTTGAACGTAAATATCAAGCACAAGTCCAGCAAGAATAATATAACCTGCAAAGAACAATAATATAAATTTCTTTTTGAACATAACATCGTAATACGAAGGTAATGTCCTGGACAGTAAAATTATATTACACACTACTAAATAACGCTGTACCGCTGAAAACGACAGCGACATTAAAAAAGTCGCTGGTATGAACAAGCATAAGAAATTATCAATTTGAGGATATTTTTTCCTATCCATTAAAAAGAGAATTAAGACACCAAATTGCAGCAAATTCCTTACTAAGAATACGCCCAAGGTATTTAGATTGGTTGAGGCATCAGCCCATCCGCTTTCAACGTAGCCACTCAAAGCATACTGCGCAACGCTTAGGAAACTGAATTGATTCAGGATAAAAGGTAATGCTGTAGAACTAATCAAGAAAGTCAATATAGAGAGAGGGATAACACTTTTTTTATTAAGTTTAATAAACTTACTAGCAAAAAAACACATTAATACAAATGCCATAGAAAAGTGAACGGTTATTGCTACAATCATAGCAGCTAACCCTTTTTTCTTTGCCCCTGAGTAATATGTGGTAATACCATAAACAGCCATAGCAATGGACAATCCAAAGCGTAAACCTAACGCAAAATTTATAATATCAAAGGCGGAAAGAATCAGCAGATATGCAATTATCTTCTTCTTGCCACTCATCTCAACATCGGCAATAATTGTTCCATTCCGAAGAGAGGCAAGTACAAAATAAATCATAAGCGCGCCATATGCAGCAGGCATTATGAAGTAAGGAATATATAAAGTCTTGAAGATAACAATCGTTAGATAAAAGAATATATCTGGATGACCGCTTAAGAAATCTAAAACATGTGTCGCTGATGTGAAACTTTGATAGTCAAGGAATCGACGATAAGAATCCCCATAGGGAGGAATCTTGATTAAAAAGCAAAAATAAAAAAAAGAAATAAGTATAAACGGGGCCCTATTCATTCCCTTTTTACTTATCGCTGCTACTGATAAGAAAAAACCGACAATTGGTACAAAGAATGTGGCAACTATACTTAAAGGTAGATACTTGCTAATTTTCATTTAAAATTTACCTACATATTCGCATTTACTTCTTGGCTAAGCTTTTAGTTTTAAACGCTTCAGTAATGGCCAAAAAGAAAGTGTCGCAAGATGGAGCTTGAAAATAATACCATTTCTAAAGAAATAATTAAGTATAGTAAGTGATAATACTTCTGTAAGAAGAGTAGCTATAGCTGCTCCAATGATCCCATACAATCTAATTAATACAAAATTTAATGCTACACTAATTAAAGTAACGCAAATCATTTTCTTGGACAAGAATGTATATCCTGAATACTTGGCGATAATTCTTGCAGAAATAGTCCCTAATAAACTTATAAATGTTGAGAAGCAAAGAATCAACAAAGGAAAATAAGATGTCGTAAACTCATTCCCGTATAAAAGCTCAAGAATAAACTTCCCAAGAATATAAAAACCAAAAATGACAGCAAGGGAAATAAAGATAATAATTAAGCTCAACCCGGCAGCTTTAGTCAGGGTTTCTCCTTCATTTTTCTCTCTAAATATACCTGGCAATGAGGATGTAATGAATGCATTACACACAAAGGCCCAGGAACCTGCAAGAGTTGCCGCAACAGAGAAAATACCAACAGCTTTTGAACTCTCGATACTCCCCAAAATCAACATACCTAGACGAGGATATATTGCCACTGATAGAGTTGAAACAACCAAGCTCGCACCACAGATAAGAACATACTTTATATATTTATTCTTATGCCTCTTAAACTTTGGTTTAATGGCGAAGTTTTTACGATAAGCCACTAATCTAACCATGAAAGGTATAAGACTAGTAAGTACGATAGGAACACACAAAAATAATGGGTTTAACTTAAGAAAAGGTATAAACCACCTGATAATCAGGCTAATTAAAAGCCCAGCCATATTAATAACTGTATTTTTCTTTGACTCTAATTTTGCATCGTTATAAATTGCAAAAACATCTAATGAGAAAAATAGACAGGATAAAAACACGGAGAAGACATAAGCAAAACTAGTCAAGTCATATTTATCGTAGAAATACCACAGTACAGGTATGGATGCTATGAAATAAACAAGACCACGTAATGAAACCGTAGCATTGATTAATTTAATACCTGAATTTTCGTTTCGAGAGACTCTTTTGAAAATTAATACATCGCTACCTAACTGAGCTATCACCTGAATTATTTGGAACAGCGATGTAGCATAAGCTATCTCACCAAATATACTTGGACCTACATATTTCGCCACGAAGGAGGTAACAAATATCAAACCAAAGATAGATACTACTTTTTCAAGCATCATCCATAGTGAGTTATATAAAACTTTTTTATTCAAACCAAACCCCTAAGTAAACTTAAAGCTTAAATAAAAAATCATTAAAGAATTTCATATAAAGTGCAACGACTAAGCATTTTATTCTTTTTTTGAAGTTAATATGAACTATCTTTGGAAGTTCGGTATCGGTATATTCATATTTTTCAGAGTCAGAAAGATCTGTAGCGCTTACAATGCGATGTTTTTTTAACTCGTCATCGTTAGGTAAAGAAAACCCGCGTCGCTTATACCACACTTCTTCTGAAACAATCTCATGCTTGAAAGTATCACCTGACATTTCTCTACTGCGGACTAAAAACCTATTTTTAATTTGCTCGATTGTTCTATACTGGAAATGCTTGAGTCTGATACGACCTGAGGCAGCTTTTAATAGATTACAAGGCCAGCCTTCTTCTTGTGGCCAACACAAAGTTCTCTTATTTTTTACAAATCTTATTTCAGAGTGGTTACATTTATACCATTTGAGCCGATTATAATTTAACTCAGCACAGTTTGAAAGATTTAACTCGTTTCTGTAGTCTTGTTCAGTATAATAATATTGAAATGATGCGTTATAAACATGGTCAACATCTGTTGGCAAATTCTTAAGAAAGTCTTTGGGATTATCTATATAAAATTCATCACCATCTAAACGGCACCACCAATCATTTTCACTAGAGAAACCACGATACTCTCTATACAGTATCTGGCGTAACCCTTCATTAAACTTACCGCCATATTGTCCCCATAATATGACGTTGTCATATTTATCTTTAAGGGCATTGAGTTTTTCCCAGGTATTATCGGTACTCATATTATCGATAACAAAAATTTTGTCAGCCCACTTCGTTGCTGACTCAATTGTATCAAATATAATATCACCCTCGTTTTTCACAACAACGAGAGCAAAAACATTAAAGTTGTCTTTCATCTATCCCTACCTGAATTCTATATTTTACTAAATATTCTTTTTCTACTAACAAGGGCATGAATTTTCTTCGCAAAGCTTAATTTCTTTAATTTCTCTTTAAGATATATTTTAAAATTAGTTTTAGTTATGTTTTTTAATAAACTTTGCAAAGTTACAGGTTGGCTTCTATTAAGAATGTCCTGAAAATAGAGATTTTTAAGCTGTTTATTATTTAACGTGCTCATATGCTTTTCAATGAACATACGATACCCTGCATAGGCACGGCTACCTGTAGTTATCCTCGGCCGATTATCATCTACATAAAATATATAGGTCGGCTCACTTAGTTTGTAACAGCTTCCAAATTGGCTAACCAACCTATACCACATATCATAATCCTGCCAGGCAGGAAACTCAGTATCAAACCCTCCAGCACTTTTGATATATTCAGTTTTGGTGAATAATTGGTTACCGATAAGGTTTGCACTGCCTAGCATTTCGCGGGTGATCTCACCTTCGAAAATGTCACCGACACGAGTTTCATTATCATTCCGATAGAGTCTACTTGCGCTAAGAATATTTCTACCCTCTAACAAATGACGCTCTATAAAAAGCTCAATACGATTAGCGGTAAATTCATCATCATCATCTAGGCCAGTTATAAACTCACCCTTTGCGCGTTCTATACATCTATTCCTGGAATAGCACGCTCCCTGAGATGTTTCATTAACAACATAACTTATACGAGGATCTTTATCACAATATTCTTGTAATATATCGACAGTTTCATCCGTTGAACCATCGCTGCAAATTATTAATTCTAAATTTTTATAAGTTTGATTCAAAACTGAATCAATAGCACGCCTGATTAATGCCCCTCTATTATGAGTTGGCATATAAACAGTAACGAGAGGCATGACTTCATTAAAGTTAGTTTTCTCCATTCTTTTTACCTATTTTGTTTTGAGTTAACTTTAATAACAATGCCAGCCGGGGAGAAATCTTTAGCAAAAGTAAGTATAACTTTACTTTAGAATCCAAGGACTTACTTTTAATAATATTACTGGCTCTAAAAATCTTGCCATCAGCCATCAATCTTAGCTTATCAATGTGCTTTAGTCCGCCAGCAGATTTTTGATTTATTATTATGCATGACGTTACAAAAATTCCATGAAAAAGATACCCATTTTTGTAGGAATCTTGATACAGAGCTAGAGAATTATTTTTTTCAAGGAAGTTTTTAATATTATTTAAAATGATAAACTTATGCTCAATGATATTTTCGTTAAAATCTCGCATAATAGAACCCTTTCGAATTCTATAATAATAAAGCGGTTCATCTACAAATTTAACTTTCTCTTGATAAAAGACTTTATAAGCTATGGCAAAATCTTCAAAAAGCATCCCTTCAGGGTAATGCAGTTTGCTAAATATCTCACGCCTATAGATTTTACCCCAAGCGTTGGGAATGAAATTTATAGATTCTATTACGTTGCCATAGATAATTGAGTCTGAAGTTTTATCAAAGTTATTATTTACGGCCCTGATAAATTGGCCAGCGTCTGTTACCTCAGTGTAACCGCAGCAGCAGATATTTGCGTCACCGATAGCACTCAACATTTTTTTTAAAAAACTATGATCAAGATAATCATCACTATCAACAAATGTAACAAATTCCCCTTCAGCGTATTGAAGCCCAAAGTTCCTCGCCGAAGAAAGTCCGCCATTTGCTTTTGTTACTATACGAAAATCGGCATACCCTTCTATTTTTAATTTAATTTTATTTACTGAATTATCTTTAGACCCATCGTCGACAAATATTACTTCATAGTCGTCAAAGTCTTGTTTTATTAAACTTTCGACACATTCTTCTATATAACTTTCTACATTATATACGGGAACGACTACCGATATTTTTTTCATGACATTAAAGACCTTTCACTTTTACTCTATCTTTATTATATAAAAATGAAAGAACGCCACTAGGCGCTATTCGCGTTGCCGATCTCACGAGGAAAATCAACCAACCATTATATTTCCCAGTAAGCCTGAGTTCCCTTTTTAAGCGCATCAATTCAACTTCGCTCTTAATGTAGTTAATTCCTCGACGCTTCTCAACCATCTGCTTTCCAACTCGAGCATTAACTAGCGTATCAGGCATATTTTCAATTCTGAATCCAGCAGATATCATCCTAAGCCAAAGGTTGTAATCTTCCATATAAAGATGATGCCTGTAGCCGCCCACTTCCATCACACGAGATTTTCGGAATACGATCGTCATGTGGTTCAAGGGATTTTTCCAAATTGAAAACTTTCTGATCTCTTCATTGTTCTCAGGCAAAGCTTTTAATCTTTGATTATTTTCTTCATCAAACTCGATAATGCTCGTTCCAAGCATATCTACATCTTGGTTTTCAAGGATGAAGTTAATTTGTTTCTCAAAACGGTTAGGTTGACATATATCATCCGTATCCATACGAGCAACAATCTCATGTTGGCAATACTCAAGCCCCTTTTGTAAAGCCCGACCTAATCCAACATTTTTCTTTAATGGCAGAACCTTGATATTTAGAACATCTTTGAATGACTCAACAATTGCGTTTAAAGAGTCGTTGACAAAACCATCATAAACAATAACAATTTCATCAGCTTGAAGCGTTTGAGATTTTATACTTTCCAGGCATTCCCAAAGATTTTGTGGTTCTTCTTTATTATATAATGACATTAATACCGAAAACATAAACACCTCTTATATATAATCACATTTAGATTATATTAAAACAGAAAGCCATTCTTTTAATATTGTATTCCCGGTAAAGTTTTCAGCGTTCTCAAGAGAGTTATTACTTAATTCATGTCGTAATATCTCATTCTCTAATAACGCATCAACTTTTCTAATAAACTCGGGATCATCATCGTAATCAATGACAAAACCATCATCCTTAATTATTTCGACTGGGCCTGTCTGACAATTAAAAGCAACCGCTGGTAAACCGAAGTTTTTGGATTCTATCAAAACCATAGGTAAACCTTCATATCGAGATGTCATTACTAATAGCGATGACTTTTTGTACCACTCATCTAGCTTATGACTTGGATTCTCAATAAATACGTTTTTCAAACCATTCTTAGAAATTAACTCTTCAAGCTCTGCGCGATCCTCACCGCTCCCTATAATAACTAGTTTCCAGCCAGAAGAATTAATCTTCTTCCATAGGCTAATTAGACGTTGAAAATTCTTCTGATACGTAAGGCGACCTACCGCCAATACTATTTTTTCTTTATAACCAATATCTTGTGAAGAATATACAGCATTTTCATAAGGAGAACAGTTTCTAACAACTTTAACTTTCTCACCTAGTTTTCGAGACAAATAAACTCTATCTGATTCAGTTAAAACAACAATTTTATCGGCCATTTTATATGCAGGCCATTTAATAATCTGAATCAAACGAGAGAAAGATTTAAAAGAAACATGATCATTACAAATTATTTTCGCTCTGATATTCAATAACTTAAGCAGAGGGACGGCTTGCGCAGACAGGCGTCCCATTGATAATACTATGACATGATCAAAATTATTCTTTTTAATAGAAAAACAATATTCAGTTATATTTCTTATTCTGGATTTATATTTTGGATTTTTAATTTCAACGCGAGAATCAAAAGAATAATAAGGCTTACCTGGTGTAAGACTATAAACCGATGTCTCTATACCATTTTTGACAAATAGTGAGGAGATGATAGAGGCAACTCTATCTGTCCCTCCACTATTTGATATTCCATCAATGAGAATACATAATTTCATTCTTAATACGCGCCATCTCGCTTAAAGACTACACCAATCGTTTTGAACAGAATGGCGATATCATTCCACATAGACCAGTTTTTAACGTACCAGGCATCGAAATAGACACGAGTTTCATAGTCTACGTCACTACGTCCGCTCACCTGCCACAACCCGGTCATTCCAGGCTTGCTCAACAAGTAATAGTCGACCTGATCGCGATAACGCTCGAGCTCAGCGTGAATGATAGGACGTGGGCCTACCAGGCTCATCTCACCTTTTAACACGTTAAACAGCTGAGGGAGTTCATCCAAACTAGTACGACGCAGCAGTCCACCGATTTTAGTGACACGAGGATCGTTCTTGAGCTTAAAGGTTTCTTCCCATTCCGCACGTGCTTCAGGATCGGTTTCCAGCAGCTCAGCCAACAGTTCTTTCGAGTTGATTGCCATCGAACGGAACTTAAGGCATTTGAACGGCACCCCGCCCTTGCCAATACGCTCATGCCCGTAAATAGCCGGACCGCCGTCTTTCTTCACCTTGCGGCTAATATAAAACAGAGCCGGGGACAGCAAGATGATAATCGCCAGAGAAAAGATGATATCGAAGGTACGTTTGCTAATACGCGATGACCACTTGGCCAAATTCTGATGCACACGGAAAATCATGACTTCATGACTAAAGATAAACGACATATCTGTGCTGTCTAACGGCATTCCCCTCAGTGTTGGAATCACCGAAACGTAGCGATAACCTTTAATCATCAACTCACGTAACCAGGAATTGCGAATCTCACCCTCATCATTTTCGACCGCAACAATAAACTGCATTCTTTTATCAATGCCATTTTCAAGCCATTTAGCATTGCTATGAATAACCGGAAGACCTTCGAGACGATCGTCTGGCAGCTCGGAAGGCTTATCGGAAATAAAACCTATAACACGCAGTCCCATGTTGGTTTCATCGCTAATTGCCTTGTAAGCTTCTACCGCATTCTTACCGCTACCAATAATCATGGTATCGCGCTGCCAGATACCCAGTTTGTCCAACACGACTTTGGTCAGCATACGAGCAGTAGGTACCAGAAGAAGCACCAGCGCCCAGGTCAGCACCCATAAATAACGTGAGAAATACCATTTTGCAAAAGCAATAACTGCGATTTCAACGATCGCAAAAATAAGCAAAGTACGAAGAATTTCTTTTAATTCGAACCAAAAGGTTTTGCGATAAAAATAGTGGCGCAAACGTACACCGCACCAAATAACCATGCAGCAGGCTAATAGCCAGTGAAGAGCAATCCACCCTTCAATTTGGTTTTCAGGAACCTGAACGTCATAGTGGTTTAACGTCAGCTCCAATATTCCAATCGCAATATATAGCGAAAGAGCGAAGCTGATAAAATCAGACAGCGCCAGGGCACAAGTCACCCATAAATTTCTGGCAAAACGCATGATGTGGGTCCTCACAAAGGAGAAAAAGCAAAACGAGAGAAGGAAATTGACAGGTTATAAGTCGGGCCTGACTGGCATCAGACCCGGTAAGCGCTATTTAGTCTTTTTTATCACTGTAGCTATAACCATAGTGGCTGTAGCCATAGCCGTAATAACTGCTTGCTTTCTTAACGACGCCATTGAGGATGCAGCCTTTAACTTCAACGCCACTTTGTTCAAAGCGCTTTACGCTAACTTCAATTTCTTTCGCGGTATTCTGTTCGAAACGAGCAACCAATAAAGTGGTTCCTGCGTAACGACCTACTACCGCCGCGTCGGTCACCGCAAGAATCGGCGGTGTGTCAATCATAACAAGGTCGTAATTCTCGGAAGCCCACTCAAGTAACTGCTTGAAACGCGGATGCATCAAAAGCTCAACCGGGTTTGGAGGAAGCTGACCACGGGAAATAAAGTCAAAATTCACCGCAGGAATTTTTTTAATGCACTGTTCAGCCGTTGTCTTACCCGCCAAAAGGTCGGATAAGCCGTTCTCAAAACCTGTATTAAACAGTTTGTGGGTGTAACCTTTACGCATATCTGCATCGATAAACAGAATACGCTGTTCGCCCTGCGCGAGTATCGCAGCAAGGTTACTGCTGATAAACGTTTTACCCGCATTAGGGCTTGCGCCGGAAATCATCAGAATATTATTTGATGCTTCCATCATCGCAAAGTGCAGGCTGGTACGCAGACCGCGAATTGCTTCAATGGCCAAGTCAGCCGGGTTCTCAAGCGCCAGGAAACTCCCCCACTCAACCTGCTTACGGGTCTTGAGTTTGCCTGTTTTAGCAACGTTTTGTTTATTGAGCCATTCTGACACTGGTACACTGGCATATACGTTGATACCCAGTTCTTCGAGCTGTTCAGGTGAATCGATACCACGACGCAGGAAGACTCTCAATACAACAATGCCAATAGACAGGAAAGCACCCAAAAGTATGCCAATTAAAACGATCAGAACCTTTTTAGGTTTAACTGGTTTAGGTTGAGTTACAGCATCATCAATAATTCGCACGTTACCGATAGCACTCGACTTGGCAATGCTCAACTCCTGTTGACGATTAAGTAGCTGCATATAAATAGCACGGCCAGACTCAACATCTCGGCTCAGGCGAAGTACTTCCTGCTGTGTAGCCGGCATACCCGAGACTCGCTTATTGAGCTTGCTTTTCTCTTCTTCAAGAACAGAGCGCTTCTCAAGTAAAGCCTTATAGGTTGGATGACTCTTGGTATAAAGCTGAGAAATTTCGGCTTCACGGAAGGTCAATTCATTTAACTGGTTATCAACGTTAACTATCTGATCCAAAGCAGACTTAGTTTCTAATGAAAGGTCTACGGAATCACTCTTACGGCGATAGGCATTAAGCTTATCTTCTGCAGTATCCAAATCACTCCGCACTTGAGGGAGCTGCTGGCTCAAGAACTGCAAACTTTTAGCGTCCTGAGCAGCCTGGCGATCAATATTTTGTGCCAAATAGTTGTCACTAATACTATTAAGAATGTTTTTAATTAATAATGGATTTGGTCCGGCAAGAGTCAAGTTCAACATACCGGTATCTTTACCAAGGTCTGCCACGTTAAATGTGCTCTGTAAGGCATTAATCGCATCTAAGCGCGTAAGATAACTTACATTAAACTGTGTGCCCGGTTTTGCATCAATTCTGTCAACCAACAATGATACATTCTGGTCCGTAAGAAGTTCACCAACGGTCCCCCTTAACTCGCGCTCAAGAATTTTGCCCGAGATATGATAATGGTGGGAATCATCGACAGTCAGGACTATCTTCGGTGCCTTACCATCTGGACTCGCCAGATAGAGTCGATTGACGGCAAGCTGACCCGGTTTTTCCCCCATCATTCGTGCCCAGCCGCGGCCAAACACCGGAAAATACTTCTGCTCAATATCAGCCTGAAGATTCAGATCATCAACCGTTTTACCAATCACCATACGAGATTGCAGCAGGGCAATCTCGGGCGTGGACTGTGGTTGGCTATCAGGCAACATTTGGCTAAGACTATTAATCAGAGCATTACCCTGTTTTTGCTCAACCTGAATTAACGCATCCGCCTGGTAAATAGGTGTCGCAAACAAAGCGTAAATAATCGCTAACACGGTAAATACCGCAGTAACGCTGATAATTAATTTACGGTGATCGATTAATTCACCGATGAGACGCCCCAGATCTATCTCATCGGAGTCCGGAGTTGCCGGTTTATTGGAAATAACAGAAGACATGCAATAAATTCCTAAAAGTTAGCCACCCAGTTTCGCTGACCAGCTCTGGCAAGCTTGATCAATTAACTGATATACATATTCGAAAGCTTCCTCGCTCTGGCGATATGGATCGGGGATCTCTTTTTTATTTAGCCAGTGCCCTAATAAAAGGGTTTTTCCGCGAGCTTCTGTAGCCTGCTGGGTGACCTGCTCAACGTGAGATCGTTCCATCACCAGGATCAGGTCATACTGTCTGGCCAGCTGGGCGCTGAACTGCCGCCCGCTGTGTCCTTCAAGAGAAAGCCCATGCTTTTCAGCAGTTAACGAGGCCTGTTGATCGGCCTCGTGGCCGACTAATGCGCCGACCCCTGCTGAATCAATCTTTTTATCCGGTAATAATTGGCGCAACCGCCTTTCTGCCGTTGGCGAACGGCAAATATTACCGGTACAAATAACCAAAACCGAATTAAACATTCATCATTCCCAGTTCTTAATGTATTGCGCAGTCTGTACTGAATAGTAAGTTCCGGTAATTGTTGGGACCAATTGTGAAATAACGCGGTTCCAGCGAACAACTGGAGCAGTAGTCACATAAACAATATCGTATGGTTTAAGTTCAAACTGCGATGCCATAACCATTGCAGATGCGTCTTTCGCATTCAGCTGATAAATATTGGCAATATGCCCATCTTTATCCCCCCCTCTGATCTGGCGAATAACAAATATGCCGGATGCATCAGACTCAACCTGGCTAACACCGTTGGAATTACCCAGCGCTTCAGCCAATGTCATGCCACTGCGGTCCATAATCTGGGTGCCTTGCTTGACAACTTCCCCCATTACGAACACTTTCAGATTATCGTTGCGTGGTACGTACAGAATATCACCTGGATACATCAGGTGGTTCTGCGTCAGGTCGCCCTTCTGCAATAGTGCATATAGGTTAATAGTCTGGTCTTTGCCGTCGTGAGTCAGCACGGCATTACGCCAGTCTGCATCCGTCGCCAATCCGCCCGCATCATTAATTGCATCAATAACTGTAAGCGGAATATTACTGATCGGTAATTGACCCGATTTTGAAACTTCACCCGAAATATAGGCCTTCTGCGAACGGAATGCTGCCACGCTCACGTCTACCTGCGGGCTCTCGATGTAGGTAACCAGTCGGCTCGCTATCTCACTACGCACTTCGCCGATAGTTTTGCCTGCTACGTGAACCTTACCGATGTAAGGATAGAAAATATCCCCATCTTCTCCGACCCAGTTACCTGTGTCAGCGGCACTACGATATTGACCCGCAGGCGTTGTCAGCTCTGGGTGGTCCCAAACAGTGACATCTAAAACATCGCCAATCCCGATACGATACTCATAGTTGTTCAGCAAGGCGTCAAGCTGAGGATTAGGTCTGGAAATAATCGGATTTGGGCGCATTTTCTGCACGATACTCGGCGTCATTGGATAGACGTTAATCTTCTGATTCCAGTCTGCATCGCTGTCCGGCAGCTCTACCACATTTTTGCGCAGGCTGTTTATACCCTGTCCCGGAACCACAGTACACCCACTGAGTAATCCCATAAAAACAGCCACTGCTGTCAACTTGATTGCATATTTTTTTGTCATTGAGTTAATTCAATAGTTAGAGTCAAGTTAAGGAAAGGACGCACTACCCTCATCCCCTATTTTAATTTCCGCACGCGTTATGCAATTCGGCTGATTAGAGGTTTAAAGGGACATCCAACTGCGCACTTGCACCCACATCATTGCTGTCACTGTGGTTAGCATCGGTATACCAAAGTCCAAGGTTCAAACGTACAGAGCGATAAACGTCTCCCCCCCAACCGAGCTGTACACCCTTAAGGGTGTCGGCATGCGGGAAGGCATGGTTGATAGCTTCGCTTTCAGGGTTAACCTTGGCATACGCAAGACGAATACTCCAACGCTGGTTGTCTTCCGTCACTAACTCGGTTTTAGCCGCAAGAAGCTGTCCATCGCCGCCCATTGCATCACCCAGTGGATAGCCCTGCTGGTAATAACCGTCGGTATAAATGTGGTGGGTATAACTGTAGCCTGTTCTTGATCTGTCGGTACGCGTATCGTGACCTTCGAGATACCAGTTAATAGCATCTTTATTCCAGCTATGGTGACCTTCAACACCCACCAAATACATATTTGCCGAAGGCAGTTTGCCGGACTCATCTTCACCGATCATCTGACCATAGAAGCTGACTGGGATACCTAATGTTGGCTCGAGTTTATATTTGAAGTCGAAACCAGCCAGCTGGTTACCTGGCTCATTAGGGTCATTAGGTGCGGTATTATCATTACCAATTGCCGCATCCCAGAAGTTATCCAACGATTCAGGACGCCCCTGGCCACCCCATTGAATAATACGTGAAGCTCCTAACTCCAAAGAACGCCAGGGAGAAATGCTCAAGCGGGCGCCAATAATTTTGGTATGAGGAACGGCGGTATACTGTGCCTCCTGAGCTGCGGAGATTTGGTATTGCCAAGGACCGACCCAGTTCATCCACCAGGTTTTCGGTGCATCCTGACTATCACGTTGCAGCATAAAACCGGTTAGCGGTCGTGCAGCATCGGAACGAATCAGGCTCCCTTCATAACCCGGTCCCCACCATTGTGGAGTCTGACCGAATGAAAGCCACTGGTCCCAAATTTTTACAGCACCGTAGCTGTTATTAAGGTTAACGTGTGAAGGGGAACCGATTTGCTCGTCACCTTCCCAGTTGGCCTGCAGATGCACGTCCCACCAATCTCCGCTCTGGTTTGCTGCCAAAGACAGTTTATTATCGGCCGTTGGTGTCTGTGCGAATCCCTGTGGAGTGCCTGGCTTGTCGGTTGAAGCGTAACCGGTAATATGAACATCGGATTTCAGGCTGCGCAGGCGTTCCTGAACCCTTTCAATCGCGAGTTGCTCAGAAGAATAAGAAGGATGGGCTTTTTTCAATGCCTGTTCGACGGCGTCCTGGCTAAGTGGCCAGGTGGTCAAACTTAACTGTATAACGCCACGGTCAGCCAACCAGGTTAAATCAGACCGTAAATCGTTGTCAGGAAGAAGCAATCCGTTGGCAAACGCACTGCCTAATGGTAATAAGGCAAGCCCGATACATAATCCTAGAAAGCGAGTTTTAGAACGAGCTGGTTTTACTGCCATTGTTTTTTCCATCAGGGTAATCCCTCTCCTTTGCCGATGATGACGGTTTATGGTCAATTCAGGATGGACAGACCCATCCGTAATGTCGATATGGGAAAATAGCGCAACGTTTATAGAGTGTATAAGTCGGCTAGTTCATTCTGTTGAGGTTCAGACAGCATAACCAAATTTAATGGTTGCACGGCTGATAATGCCACAGGGGGCTGTAGTGGTTATAGATTTTTCAACCAGTGGCACGTGAAATCGCTTGAAAATGACCCACGCTACCGCCTTGGCTTATCAGCTACCAGAGCACTGTGGGCTTCTAGCCCGTTAATCGCTGGGCGATTATTCCGTTTTTTTAACCAAAACCAGTAAATATGCTTATTTACCCTTTGGTTATTGCTCACTGACCACAACAAACTTTCTATCTATACACAGCGAAAAACCGGCACCTTTAAGACAAGTGACGGCTTGCGATATAGAAACAGAATGTGAGTTACCCATTATCGACACATTGACTTAATTGTTAAGAAAAATAAAACGAAATCAGTAGTTAATTTTACTTTTTTTTGTAACTTACTTAGCAAAATTTCCCCATTTTCATTTTCATTCTTAACCTTACAGTTCCTCGTCGTTATCATCGACCCCGCAAGTTAAACAAAATTCATAGTCATAAACGATAGGAAAAAACCTGTTTTTCTATTGCTTGCTTAATCTAGATCAAAAAACGTTGACACAATGTCTATAAGGGAAGCCGACTTTTGTTTCATTAGCCTCATTAACCACTCTGAAAGAGCGAGACGAAATGGCCATTTCAATAATGAAACAGTAAGGACTTATCGTTACAATTTGACCTTCAGAATAGGGCAATATTAAGGATAATTTCAGCAAAAAATGAAGAGAAAGCGGAGTGATTAAGAAAGGGATGTGGGTAAGATTAGAAAGGTAATTCGGTCTGGCGGCTGAGCAAAGACTTCGCTGCCGATGTACCCAGTTTGTGGCCTTCAAGCGTCAGCAGAAATGACTTTGCTTCAAGCCCACCGGCAAATCCTGTCAAAGCCCCTGAAGCGCCAATCACTCGATGGCAGGGAGCAATAATTGAAATAGGATTACGCCCGTTCGCCGCGCCGACTGCGCGCACCGATTTAGGGTTACCCAGGGCCAGCGCAATTTGCCCATAGCTGCGTGTTTCACCAAAAGGGATCGCGAGCAAGGCCTGCCAGACCTGTTTTTGGAACGGAGTTCCCTGAAAATCTAAATCCAGCTCGAACTGTGTACGTTTACCAGAAAAGTACTCATTGAGCTGCAGTTCCGTTTTCAGGAGTATGGGCGAGTGGTTGTCCTGGATTAAGCTGCCTAACCTGACGCGGTTTTCACGCTCGTGCTCCCAAAGCACAGCTGCTAGACGACGGCCTCTGGCAACAAGCGTCAATACGCCCACCGGTGAGTCCATTAGTTTGAAGGCGTTTTCCATATCTAACCCTGGAGGCAGTAACAAGACTCCCACCAGTGTAGAGAATGTCGGTTGCCTAGCAAACCCAATAAAAGATAATTATCTCGCTTCTTTCTATGTCCGCCAGGCAGCATCACGCTAATTATTGCTTCGACATCTCGGCCTGAAGCTCGGCTTTCGCCGCGTCATACTCGCGATTGAAGTCCGGCTGCTCAAACATTTTCTGTGCAATGAGTGCAGCACCCGTGCGGCTCATCACGGTATCTGAGCGATAGTGGAACCCAGCAATCAGACGGTTTTCAGCATAATCGGACGCACGTGCAAACAGCGCGTTGCGTTTTTCAGGAACCATATCTCCTAACACCGTCGCCATCAGATACCCTAACGTCGAATGACCTGACGGCCACGAGCCAGAACTGGATTTTTTCAGCAACGGATGGATCTCATCGTTAAGCATGTAGGGACGTGGGCGATGGAAATATTTTTTAGCGCGATCGTCCACCACGTCTTCGGTCGAAACGATGCGGTCAAAAAAAGCACTCAATTTTGGGAGCCTGGCTGCATCGAAATTTGGCCCCATCACGTCGGCAAAGCGCCACACATTTTCTTGTGCATCAGCGATAGCGGCCTTCTCTTGCTCAGGGGTGCGTTTCGCCTGAATCGCCAGAAGTTCGGCGATTTCGGCCTTGGTTTGCGCTGAATCATCCGCCGGAGGTGCAGGCAGATACTGAGTCAAATCTACCTCTTTGGCGGTGATAAACGGTTTGGCTTCGTCGGCAGCATTTACGTTGAATGCTGCCCCGAAAATAAGGAAGGCGAGAACGGCGACGAAATTACGCAAGGTAAAACTCCTGATGATGGGAAAAGATGGCAGGAGTTTATTGAGAGAACGTGACAGTCAAATGACAAAAAATAGCCGCTTTAGAGTTTGATTTTGTATTGATAACCTATTTTCATCAATCCAAAACTATTGCGAGCACCTAATTTCTGCATCACATTTCTTTTGTGTGTTTGTACGGTTTTATAGCTAACGCCCAGGTGTTCGGATATTTCCACTGGGGTACTATTATTTAATAACAGTGACATTACCCTTAGTTCGCTTGAGGTTAATGACAGCTCGTTATTATCGGCATTAACGATAGCCAGCAGATTGGGGCTGCAATAATAATCACCGGAAATCCCTTTATTGATAGCATGCCTTATCTCGGAAATATCGTCCTTTTTCGAGATCAAAACACGCGCCTTACACTTCATTAACTCTTTGATAAGAAAAATATTATCAACATCCGTAAAGACGATCAGTGTGACGTTGTTCCAATGCTGAGAGTTACGCCGTATAAAGTCTATACCGTCCATAGGAAATAGGTTTGTATCATATATTTCCATGACGATAACGTCGATCATTTCTGCATCAAGCATAGACTGTAACGGTGGGAAACCTTTTAACGCCCCCCGAATTTTAATGTCTTCAGGAATTAACGTTCTGATGGCCATGCAGGTAAAGGAATGGGGTTCCATTAAGACCAAGTTTTTCATAGTTCCCTTAAATATAAAGAGTCATCCTAACGGCACATAAAAATATAAAATTACCCGCACATCATGAATAGGCTTTATTTTGTTAATTTCAATTAAGAAGTAAAAAACCATAAATCACGCTTATGACCATTTTTTATATCGCCACTTGTTGATTTTGGAAAACTTAACCCTAACGAGATGAACCCAGAATGTTGCTTTTCGACTCAACTTTACATAAAAGCAACAATTATCGCCGCAGAGTAGTGATAGGATTTTTCTTAGTAAAGCTTTTGCAGCTAGAAACAACTCCAAAAACTCTTATGAGTTAATGTCAAAAATGTTCGGGTTTGGCGCTAAACCGGCCAAACAAAAAATTTTGCATTAATATTTCTACTGTTTTAAGGAAAAAAGTGTTTCAGCTTTGCTCACAGCGCTAAGCCAATCAATCTGTGCATAGAGAGGCCAAAACCCTCAAAGCAGTCGGAGAGGCCATGGGGCGAAAAGTTAAATTTTCGTTAAAACCGCATAAGGCTGAATATTTTTATAACTTTTATGCGATTTGTGAGGGTTAATATTCCAGATTGTTTTTTGCACAAAATCGAAAGCCAATGATAGAATGTGACCTGAATCACACTTTACATCATTTAACTTTTCCAATTTTCTACTATTACCTATTTAGATTCAGTGCGTTGCTCTGAAAATATGTTGTTTCGTAAGCGTAAAAGATTGACTGCATTATAGGAACCCATTCGATGAATACCCTGACTACTGGATTCATGATGATGCGCTGGGAATTACTGAGCGCACTTATGATGTTTTTCGCCAGCCAATTAAATGTGGTTTGCCGTCAAACCAGTAAGAACACTCTGGCGTTCATGTGTAGCGGCCTGGGCCTCTCTATGACCTGTTGGTTTGTGATGGGATTAATGGGAATGACCTTCAGTATTGAGGCCGTGACTCAGTTCTGGATGACCTCCAAACATGTGTTCATCGACATTATGAGCCAGACCCCGACTAACTGGCCAATGCCTTGATATATAGATTTTTATTTTTCTAATTTGCTAGTGCGGCATCGCGCGCTCTTCTTCGCTGATGCCGTTTGCTCTTTCCCTTATTGACCTCCCTGCCCTGCTCTTTTATTGCCTCTTTAATGCGCCATCCCCTTGCCAAAATTTGCGAGCCGCCTCGACAGAAAACAATTTTTCCTTTGTTAATCAAATATATTAATTGCTAAAGCGCGAATTACCGTATTAGATTCTCTCTACGCATTATGCCTAATGTATAAAAAACTTTATCTGTATGTTTTTATGAGCTTTACCCATACGCTGACGATGGGACAAGGGATAATTAATGAAAACGCATCATATTATTAGCGCACTCTTTTTGACGTTGAGCGCTCCGCTTTATGCCCAAAGCCCGACAACGCGTCCAGAATCCTCGGGAATTCCACAGTTGCAGGTCAAAGCACGTGACGCCTTTATTTCCGGCCTGATGAAAAAAATGACGCTGGACGAAAAAATAGGGCAGCTTAATCTGGTAAGCGTCGGGCCCGATAATCCAAAAGAAAAGATTATGGCTGATATCAGAGCCGGCAAGGTCGGCGGTGTATTCAACACCGTGACAAAGCCCGATATTCGCCGCATGCAGGACCAGGTACAGTTCAGCCGATTAAAAATCCCCCCGTTCTATGCCTATGACGTCGTTCACGGTCAGCGTACCGTTTTCCCAATTAGCCTGGGTTTAGCCTCAAGCTGGGACATGAATACCGTGGCGCTTAGCGCACATATTTCCGCTGAGGAAGCTGCCGCCGACGGCTTGAATATGACCTTCTCACCGATGGTCGACATCACCCGTGACCCACGCTGGGGGCGAGTGTCGGAAGGCTTCGGCGAGGACACGTTTCTTACCTCGCGCATGGCCTATGTCACCGTTAAAGCCTATCAGGGCGACGATGCGTCCGGACCAGAAAGCGTGATGGCAAACGTGAAACATTACGCGCTGTATGGTGCCGTCGAAGGCGGTCGTGAATACAACACGGTAGACATGAGCCTGTCGCGTATGTTTAACGACTATATGCCTCCTTATAAAGCAGCAATCGACGCTGGCGCAGACGGCGTGATGGTTGCACTCAACTCCGTAAACGGTGTTCCCGCAACCTCAAACGCCTGGCTGTTGAAAGACGTTCTGCGCAACCAGTGGAATTTTAAAGGCCTCACGGTCAGTGATCACGGCGCAATCGGTGGTCTGGTGAAACACGGTGTGGCGGAAAACGACCGTCAGGCAGCAGCCATGGCCCTCAAGGCCGGAGTCGATATGGATATGGCCGACGACATGTACGGCAAATATCTCAAGGGCCTGCTGAAAGATGGGCTGGTTTCACAGCAGGATATCGACCGCGCAGTGCGGGATGTATTAACCGCCAAATGGGACATGGGCCTGTTTGCAGACCCGTATCGTCATCTTGGTCCGGCTTCTACCGACCCTATTGATACCAATGCAGAGAGCCGTTTGCATCGCAACGAGGCTCGAGAAGTGGCCCGCACTTCGTTGGTGTTGCTTAAAAATGATAACCACACCCTGCCGTTGCAGAAAAAAGGCACCCTCGCGCTGATTGGCCCTCTGGCAGACAGCCAGCGTGACATGATGGGCAGTTGGTCTGCGGCAGGCGTAGCGAAGCAGTCGGTCACGGTGCTCAAAGGCATGCAGGATGCACTGGGTGATAAAGCCACCCTGCTTTACGCTCGCGGCTCGAACATCACCAATGATAAAAACATTTATGACTTCCTGAACTCCTATGATAAAGCGATAACCAACGATCCGCGTACGCCGCAACAGATGATTGACGAAGCGGTGAAAACTGCCGACAAGGCCGACGTGGTGGTTGCCGTGGTTGGGGAGTCTCAGGGAATGTCTAGCGAGGCCTCAAGCCGCACGGAAATCGATATCCCACAGGCACAGATAGACTTGCTCAAGGCCCTTAAGGCGACCGGTAAACCGCTGGTTCTGGTATTGATGAATGGTCGTCCATTAACCTTAAGCTGGGAAAACGACATCTCAAATGCGATGTTAGAAACCTGGTATAGCGGCACAGAAGGCGGGCATGCCATCGCCGACGTTCTGTTTGGCGACTATAATCCATCGGGCAAACTGCCGATGACCTTCCCACGCGCCGTCGGACAAATTCCTATTTATAACAGCATGCTAAATACTGGTCGTCCGTTTAATCCGCAGAAGCCAGACAAATATACTTCCCGTTATTTCGATATTCCCAATGGCCCGCTTTTCCCGTTTGGCTATGGCCTGAGTTACACCGATTTCAGCGTTTCAAACGTCAGCCTTTCGTCAACCACGCTGTCTAAAACGGGGGAAATCAGGGCCAGCGTCACGGTGAAGAATACTGGTAAAGTAGCAGGAGCAACGACAGTTCAACTCTATATTCGCGACGTCACAGCTTCGATAAGTCGTCCTGTTAAAGAACTGAAAGGTTTTGAGAAAATCGATTTACAGCCGGGTGAAGAAAAACGTGTCACCTTTACGCTTCGCGAGAAGGATCTTCGCTTCTTCGACAACCAGCTAAAATGGGCGTCGGAGCCAGGGAAATTTAACGTATTTATCGGCCTGGATTCGGTAAATGTTAAAGAAAACAGCTTCCAGCTTAAGTAATAGGCCCAGCTAACGTTCACCGCCTCCCGACAAATTGTGTCGGGAGGCGACGCACCTTTAACCGCCGTTCGACAATAATTTATGACCCCTATCACAATCATTGCAGCCTCAGTTTGAAAGCCACGCACCACGCGTTAGATTTAACTTCATCTCATCCGACCACTTGTGTGAATTAATCAAATTTACGGCGGTAGCGGAATTTCTTGATGGAGTACGTTATGAATAATCAATCCGTTCCCTATCCCCATCTTTTTGCTCCTCTCGATCTGGGTTTTACCCAGCTCAAAAATCGCGTTCTGATGGGTTCGATGCATACCGGGCTTGAGGAGATGGAAAACGGCCCAGAGCGGCTTGCGGCCTTTTATGCCGAGCGCGCGGCAGCGGGAGTGGGCCTTATAGTCACCGGAGGGATAGCCCCCAACGTGCAGGGCGTGGTGTATCAGGGCGGATCGGTGCTCAACGACGTTTCACAGATTGCCCATCACCAGACGGTAACCGAAGCAGTGCATGCCGCGGGCGGGAAAATTGCCCTGCAAATTCTCCACGCCGGGCGCTACAGCTACCAACCTACCCTCGTCGCTCCTTCGGCAATACAGGCTCCTATCAATCGCTTTTCACCCCATGCGCTTAGCGAAGAAGAGATAGAACAGACCCTCGACGACTTTGCTCACTGCGCCAGTCTTGCCCAACAGGCAGGCTATGATGGTGTGGAGGTCATGGGGTCAGAGGGCTATCTGATTAATGAATTTTTAACCGCACGCACCAATCAGCGCAACGACGCGTGGGGCGGCAGCTTCGAGAAGCGGATGCGCTTCGCCATTGAAGCGGTGAGCCGCGTTCGCGCGGCCTGCGGCTCGGACTTCATTATTATCTATCGTCTGTCGATGCTCGACCTGGTTGAAGACGGCTCAAGCTGGCAAGAAACAGAACAGCTGGCAGTAGAAATCGAGCGTGCTGGTGCCACCCTTATCAACACTGGAATTGGTTGGCATGAGGCGCGTGTCCCGACCATCGCTACCCGCGTCCCACGTGCAGGCTTTAGCTGGGTGACGCAACGGCTGATGGGTAAGGTCAGCATTCCGCTGATTACCACCAACCGCATCAACGACCCTCAGGTCGCAGAGACATTATTGGCACAGAGCGCGGCAGATATGGTTTCGATGGCCCGCCCGTTCCTCGCCGATGCAGCCTTTATGCAGAAAGCTGCTGAGGGCCGCGCGGATGAAATAAATACCTGTATCGGCTGTAATCAGGCCTGCCTCGATCAGATTTTTGTCGGTGAGCTGACCTCCTGTCTGGTCAACCCGCGCGCCTGCCGCGAAACTGAGATGCCGATTATCGCAACCACACGACCTAAACGTCTTGCCGTAGTGGGCGCTGGGCCGGCGGGTCTGGCTTTCGCCACTACGGCAGCTCAGCGGGGGCATCACGTCACGCTCTTTGACGCCCAGCAGGAGATAGGCGGCCAATTTAATATCGCCAAACAGATCCCCGGCAAAGAGGAGTTTTACCAGACGCTGCGCTATTTCACTCGTCAGCTCGAACTGCTCAAGGTACAGCAGAGGCTCGGCGAAAGAGTCGATGTCCGTGCGCTCGAAGACTATGACGAGGTCGTTCTCGCCTGCGGAATTTTGCCACGCCTGCCGGACATCGAGGGTATCAAACATCCAAGCGTGCTGACCTATCTCGACGTTCTGCGTGATAAAAAACCGGTCGGTAAACGCGTAGCCATCATCGGCGCGGGGGGCATTGGATTTGATACCGCCGAATACCTCAGCCATGCGGAATCCTCATCCAGCCTAAACGTTGAGGCATTCAACCAAGAATGGGGAATCGACTCGAGTCTTCAACAGCGCGGCGGATTGTCGGCCAGCGGCCCTCACTCTTTACCGTCTGGGCGAGACATCACCCTTTTACAGCGCAAGGCCAGCAAGGTCGGTGCCGGTCTGGGCAAAACGACAGGCTGGATCCATCGTGCCAGCCTGTTGGCCCGCGGTGTGCAGATGATGAACGGCGTAACCTACCAACGTATTGACGAGCGAGGGTTACACTTTATGCGTGAGGGAGAGGCTTACTGTCTGGAAGTGGATAACGTGATTATTTGCGCGGGTCAGGAGCCGCAGCGCAGCCTTGCTGAACCCTTGCTTGTAGCAGGAAAAGTCGTGCATCTGATTGGGGGGGCGGATATCGCGGTAGAACTGGATGCCCGTCGCGCAATCGATCAGGGCACCCGTTTGGGACTCGCGATTTAACCGTTAGTAACCGGCGTTGGTTTTCACCGCACGCAGGATAACAAACTTCTGGTTAGTGGCGATGGTGGTACAGTTGCCGAACAGGCGACGCAGTTTCTGGTAGTAGTCCAGATGACGGTTGCCAACGATACGCAGCTCGCCACCCGGCAGCAGGCAACGCTTGGCGTCACAGAACATGCGCCACGCAGTATCATCACTGATGACGGTGCCCTGATGGAAAGGCGGATTGCATAACACGGCGTGCAGCGTCTCGCGTTCTACGCCTGACAGCATGTTATTGACCTCAAATTCGCAGCGGTCGAGGTCCTGCGGCAGATTATTGGCAACGTTGGCGCGGCTAGATTCGACGGCCATATATGACTCATCGACAAACAGCATTTCCGCTTCAGGGTTCAGCGCCAGTGCGGTAATGCCGATAACGCCATTGCCGCAGCCCAGATCGGCGATACGCCCTTCAATACCTTCCGGCAAATGCTGCATAAAGAAACGGGCACCGATGTCCAGGCCGGTACGCGAGAACACGTTGGCGTGGTTGGTGATACGCATTTCGCTATCATCCAGCGCCCATTCGGTGGTGACCGGCTCGGCAGGCTGCATGTCGCTTTCTGGCTGACAGTGGATCAGACGCGCTTTCTTCCAGGCAAGGCTGGTGCGGGTCGGGCCAAGGATCTTTTCAAACAGTTGCAGCGTGGAGGTGTGAATATCACGCGCTTTCGCACCGGCGATAATCTGCGTATCCGGCGTCACCACTTCACGCAGGGCGCGTAGCTGTTGCTCAAGCAGTGCCAGCGTTTTAGGAACTTTAATGACAACCAGACCCGGTGCCTGAGGCAGTGGCGCAAGACTGCTCTGAGTCGTGACCAGAGAGTCGTCCATGCCGTTCAAACGCAGGTTATAACGCGTTGAAAGCTCGCTCATAAAGGAATCACCCACGCTCACGGGTGAGAACTCATGCAGCGCGCAGGCCAGAGTGCCAAAGCTGTCGTTGAAAATCAGCACGGGACGGCCATTGAGTGTGTCGGTGGTCAGGGTTTGCAGCAAATACTCATCTGCCGCTTCCCATGCCTGCAACGTGGTGGATTCTTCCTGTAGCGGATAACGCACCAGTTCTAGTTGCAGTGTACCCAGTTCAAAATGGCTCATTGGCCCTCCTCATAATTCAATTTGCGCTGTTTATCCCTTAAATTGCGCTATCAGTAAAATGTTTTTTCAGTTAAAAAGGGATTATCTGTCACCCCTTGCTGCCCGCGGGTCATTCACGGGTAGATTGCTTGCGGGTTTTTCCTTCATTAAAGAGAGCCAAAGCAAACAGTTATGCCAGAATTGACCTATCTGCAAGGATACCCCGAACACCTCAAGGCGCAGGTGAACCAGCTGATCGAGCAAAAGCGTCTCGGCAGCGTGTTGCTCAGCCGCTATCCTGAACCGCATGATCTGACCAATGATAAAGCCCTCTATCAATATACGCTGGATTTAAAGAATCAATATTTGCGCAGCTCTTCTCCGCTGAGCAAAGTCGCGTATGACAATAAGATCCACGTTATGCGTCACGCGTTAGGGCTGCACACGGCGATTTCTCGCATTCAGGGCGGCAAGCTGAAAGCCAAGGCGGAAATCCGCGTCGCGACGGTATTCAAAAGTGCCCCCGAGGCATTTTTGCGCATGATAGTGGTTCACGAACTCGCACATCTGAAAGAAAAAGAACACAACAAGGCGTTTTATAGCCTGTGCTGCCACATGACGCCCGATTATCATCAGCTTGAGTTTGATACCCGAATGTATCTCACGCATCTTGATCTCTTTGGCAAACTGTATGTGTAGCAATAGGATTTCCTCATATCTTTCTCAGCTATTTCTCATATTTTCCTCAGGTAAATAATAAGGGAGTAAAACATGATTCGCTTTGCCGTGGTGGGCACTAACTGGATAACCAAAAGCTTTATCGACGCCGCACACGAAAGCGGCAAGCTCAGGCTGACAGCGGTTTATTCACGCACGCTGGAAGGCGCCAAAGCGCTAGGTCACGACTACCCTGTTGAACACTATTTTGACTCATTGGAAGCGCTAGCGGCCTCCGATGAGATTGATGCGGTTTATATCGCAAGCCCTAACTCGCTGCACTGCGAGCAAACTTTGCTGTTTCTCAATCATAAGAAACACGTCATTTGCGAGAAGCCGTTGTCCTCAACGCTGAAAGAAGCCGAGCAGGTAATTCGCTGTGCCACCGAGAATGGCGTAGTGCTGTTTGAAGCTTTCAAAACCGCTTATCTGCCCAACTTCCTGCATATGAAAAGCACGCTGGGAAGAATGGGGCCGCTGCGTAAGGTTATCCTGAATTACTGTCAGTATTCATCACGTTACCAGCGCTATCTGGCCGGTGAGAATCCCAATACATTTAACCCGGCATTCTCCAACGGCTCGATTATGGACATCGGCTATTACTGTCTCGCCAGTACCGTGGCCCTGTTTGGTGAACCTGCCTCTGTTTACGCCAGCGCCACCTTGCTTGAAAGCGGCGTCGATGCGCAGGGAACCGTGCTGATGCGCTACAAAAATACCGAGTACGGGGATTTCGAGGTGGTCATTAACCACTCCAAGGTCAGCGACTCCTGGCTGCCAAGCGAGATTCAGGGTGAAGAAGGCACGCTACAGATTGAAAAACTTTCTGAGTGCCAGACCCTGAGCTATACGCCACGCGGTGGGCAGAAGCTGGATCTCACTCAGCCACAGCATATTAACAGCATGCTTTACGAGGCAGAGACCTTCGCCACGCTGGTAGAGAGCCAGTTCTACGGCCATCCGGGTCTCGAAGTGTCGCGTATCACGGCCAAATTATTAACCGAAATCCGTCGCCAGACCGGTGTGCACTTTCCTGCCGATGACAAAATTTAAGGAGTTAGCATGAGTCAATCCCCGCTGAAACCGTTGCTTATTCTGCAAACCGGTCAAGCCCCCGATCCCATCCGCGCCGTGCACGGTAATTTTCCGCAGATGTTTATCCGCCAGGGCAATATCGATACCCAGCAGGTCGTGATTATTGATTTGCAGGCCGGTGAGCGCCCCCTTCCGCCGCAGCATTACGCGGGCGCGGTAATCACCGGTTCACGCAGCATGGTGACAGAGCATCTGGACTGGAGTGAGGATGCAGCCGACTGGATCCGCCAGGCAATGCTTATCGATTTACCGATGCTTGGTGCCTGCTATGGCCACCAATTGATGGCTTATGCGCTCGGCGGAACGGTGGATTATCACCCGCAGGGTATCGAGGTCGGGACCGAAGAAATCGAGCTGCTGCCGGCAGGGGAAAAAGATGCGTTGGTGTCTTCATTACCTTCTCGCTTCAACGCCAACCTAATTCATCTGCAAACCGTGCTGACGCCACCAACCTGCGCCACGGTTCTGGCACGATCCTCTCACGATCCACACCAGATCCTGCGCTATGGGCCTAACGCCTTTAGCACGCAGTTCCACCCGGAGTTTAGCGCGGCAATAATGAAGACCTACCTGCCGTGGCTTGACCAACAGGCGCCAGATGACAGCGTGGATTACGCTGCGAAGCTGCAAAAGGTCAGCGATACGCCGCTGAGTCAGGGGCTGCTGCTCGCCTTCGTCGAGTCACTGGGTAAGCAGCGCGCGATGGCAGGATAAGTACGGAAATGTTTCAGCGTTATTGACATTAGAAACATTTAGAATTATTTTCGTAGTGCAAAGGGGAGTAACTTCCAGGTCGGTTAATCGTCATTACGGTGGAGACACCCGGTTACCGAGCAACCTTTTATTCAGGCTTCAGATCAATATCTGGCATGCTGAATAAATCGGGTTGTAAGTGAGACCTTGCCGGAAGGCGAGGTTTGCTTATAGCTCAATAAGAGCGGCTAACGTCTTCTGACGTTGGCCGTTTTTGCTTTTTAGAGGGTTGCATGATGATGAATTCCGTAGGAAATCCCGTACTGTGGGGATCGTTTGCCGTAGTGGTAGTGATAATGCTAGCAGTGGATATGCTGCTGCAAGGCCGTAAAGGTGCGCAGAGCATGACAATGAAAAGCGCTGCACTCTGGTCGCTGCTGTGGGTCGGATTGTCGCTGCTGTTTAACTTTGGTTTTTGGTGGTATCTCAACGGCGAGCTTGGCCGCGAGGTGGCAGACAAACAGGCCTTAGCCTTCCTGACGGGCTATCTCATCGAGAAAGCCCTGGCGGTTGATAACGTCTTCGTCTGGCTGATGCTATTCAGCTATTTCAGCGTCCCTGCCAGTCTACAGCGCCGCGTGCTGGTCTACGGCGTGTTAGGTGCCATCGTCCTGCGTACCGGCATGATCTTCGCGGGCAGTTGGCTGGTGGCAGAATTCAGCTGGATCCTCTACCTGTTCGGCGCATTTCTGCTGTTCACCGGGATTAAAATGGCCATTGCCAAAGAGGACGACGGCGCGATTGGCGATAAGCCACTAGTCCGCTGGCTGCGCGGACATTTGCGTATGACCGACGAGCTCTCCGGGGAGAAGTTCTTCATCCGCCGCAATGGCCTGCTTTATGCCACGCCGCTGGTCCTGGTGCTTATCATGGTGGAACTCAGCGACGTCATTTTTGCCGTCGACAGCATTCCGGCTATTTTTGCGGTCACCACCGATCCGTTCATCGTGCTGACCTCTAACCTGTTTGCCATTCTCGGCCTGCGCGCCATGTACTTCCTGCTGGCAAACGTAGCTGAACGCTTTTCGATGCTTAAATATGGCTTGGCGGTGATCCTTATCTTCATCGGCGCGAAGATGCTGTTGCTCGACGTTATCCACATTCCCGTAGGAATCTCGTTAGGCGTGGTTGCCAGCATACTGGCCCTGACGCTTATTATTAATGCCTGGGTCAACGCCAGAAAGGATAAAGCTTAATTTTGTAAAAAGTGAGGTCGCTTAAAACAAGCGGCCTTATATTCTTGTTATTAAAAAACTCTCAACATCACAGAGGGTGAAATCATCGATAAGTGAGAGTTTAAAAAAACCTTTTTGATTAGGATCGTAAAGTTGCTACTATTTTTCAAAAGGGAATAACATGTTCAAAATATCCATTATTTCTACGGCTTGGGCACTTGCCAAAATTAATAATTTGAAAACGATGCCGACTCATGCAAAAGTTAAAAACATCATAAAAAATATCAATAGCGTTGATAACAAAATAAGTCGACTATTTGGGGTTACCAGCAACGCTGCACTTAACACTCCAGAGAAAAAAATCACTGCACTACAAAAACTTGAAGATAAGATAAAAGCAATTAATAAAAGTAAAGAATCTCCAATCGACATTGAAAATAGAATAAAAAAAATAAAAGATGCGATCGCGCATTATCAAACTAAGGCTATTAGTGTAAAAGATGGTAGTTTGCAAAAAAAAATCCCAACGAACTTTACTGCCTATGACACTAAAAGCTTTGTCGCACGGGCTCATGAAGATAAATTTCAGCCTAAAAAAAACATCTCATTAGATAGTTCTAAAGAATTCAACCCTTTAAAAAATGAACAGCTTACAGTTAAAACATTGGCTAAGCTCGATGCGTCAAGTATGAGGTTATTTTCCTTATCCCCTCAGCCTTCGAATATTTCTGCTCAAAGTACTCTACTTGAAAAGTATAATAGTGTTATCTTATCAAACTCCGTTGCCATGGATAATGATGATGTTTATCAGGGAATTTCCGGCAATGACACTTATAATCGTTTTTACGAGATTATTCCTGACTATGACAATAGCGAGTCAAAAATCGGAAAGATAGAGGATGACATCTATGATGATAATGCTATCTATGACGGTAATACAATCTATGATGATATAGCCGCTACCGATCATTTCTATCAATCGCTTAATGAACTGGGTTTTATTCAGCTCTACAATTCTAGTGAAGATAAGAATAAAGACAGCAAGGCTTAATGTTTAATCTTATAAATATAAAGGTAACGATCTAGGCTGTGATGGTCGTGACTTTTTCACGCCAAACTAAGCGGTTTATGATAGTTTAAGCACTTAATATTGATAAATATAACGGGAACGAGAGTTATAATTTAAAGAGGATAAAATGAATATTTCATCATTCTTAAAATTTAGAGTACCTTCAAAAGTTTTATTCGATAGAATATCGGAGAGCCAAAAGCCATCAACTAAAGATATAAAATGTTTTATAAAAAATATCAGCGGTGTGAATAACTCATTCAGCCGTTTTCTTCACATCGGTAGATCCGGTGAAGACTTCAAAAGTCACAATCAGACTTGTGATATCCTGGAAAAACTCTATAAGAATGGTTTTAAGGAAAAAGGAAGTAACATATCAAATGTATTTAGTAAAAAACAGAGAAACATAATCAATAAAGCAATATGCAAATCTTTTTATAAATCACTGAAGCATAACGAAATCATACCAGTCATTGAAAATACCAAAGAAGATATTAATCATTTTAAAGCTAACTATGTGACAGTCTACCCTCCCAATGACAATATTTATACTAAAGCACAAATGGCATTACAGTATGCAAAAATGGATGCTCTTGACGTTAATGAAACACTTGCATCTATCGAAAACGAGTTACTAGGAAAAGGTTATACCGTGAGGTTTGATAAAGCCTTCGAGAATGAAGATTTCAACGTGGAAAAAAATTTTCTTCGGGCCTCAAATAATAGCAACACGCTAGGAATTTTTTCTGTCATACGTCAAGACTACGTTATCACCGAACCCAAGACGGTGGTGCCTGTGGTCGAAAAACCTCTTCATCCCTATCAAGAAAGCGTTCGCGGTAAAAATGACGAAAACTACCGGAAAAAATTAAATGCGTTAATTTATGGAAGAATGAGTCAGGTGAATTACTCTGATACGCCACGAATTGCGGGCGGCATTATTGATACGCCGGATAAATCTCCCATCCTCCGTTATGGAAATTCTAAACTCGTAGAGGGAGAAATATACTACGACTCTAAAAATCGCCCCTGTTTTTACATCTAGAAATTTCATCAACGAGTAATATCCCGCCATAAAATTCGGGTTAACCCTATCAATAATCATTTAAGCGATTATTGATAGAACCTAAAATCATCCTACGCTAGCATCGCAGAATGGTCTGCATTGTATTAAGGGTTATGAAATGACAAGCGCTATCGCAGGCATGGAGTCTCGCTCTATTGACTTAATCAATAAGATAAAAAACAATCCATCCACGAGAAATATTAAAAATTTCATAAAGAATGTTACTGCGGTTAAAAATAACTTTGGTCATTTGTTTGGAGTTATAAAAATAAAAAATAACTTTGTTAATCACAGTAAAACCTACTCTGATTTACTCGAACTTAGACACCTACAGGTTAACTTTAGCGAACGAAAGATAGCGATGATAAACAAGCAGATCGCTAACTCACTGAATAATACCATTCAATCTCCTTATAATCTTCGCATCAACGAGAAGATTATAATGAAAAACGGCAATGAAAAAATAAATAAAATATTCTACCGAATATATAACAGTAACGACTTTAACAAACTTCCGCTTTACGATGAGCGTGAAAAATATGTGGCAGCCAACAACTTTATTATGAAACAAGAATTAGGAAAGTTGACCGTTGAACCTATAATTTCAGCCTTCAAAAACATTCAAACGCTTACTCAACCTTTTAGCAGGGAGGTGAAGAAGAAAGCAGGGATAGCCATTGCCAAATCTGTAGAAAAGAAATACTCCATCGATGAGACCATTGCGGAAATAAAAAAAACGTTATTTCCTCGTCAAGCTAACATACAGTTTATTGCTAATCGACCTGATGCTGGTTTTTCTCATCCGGACTATCCTCCAGTGAGTGATGAGATCTGCGGATTTTTCGATATTACCCAGCGCCTGCCGCAGGTTAATGCTAAGACATCAGCTATTTTATCGGAAAACTCACTGAAATCGATCAAACAAAAAATTGAAGAACTTTCATTCAAAAAGTTCGTTGAGGATCATCCTACCCATGCCGAAAAAACACGTCATGCTGACAACTATTCTTATGAGGAAAAAGAATACCGTCAATTTCACGAGAAAATAGCATCAGAGTCAGAAGAGTCTGGCTATGCACATAGTGATGATGAATACATCTATGACAAGATAGATGATTATCAAATTGATGCCCTCACCTATGAAACGAATCCTCAGCAGCCAAAGGCATTAAACGGTGCTTCCGCCATTGTTAACTATCAAAAACTGCTAGCTGATGCTGATGCAAAAATCGAAAAGATAAAGCGTGATATATTTAAAATAAACAAAGCAGATACCCAAAGCTTGTCGAACCCCCTTGATGCACAGATAGATCAACTTAACAAAGCAAAAAACCGACTCAGCCAACTCGGCCGACTTAAGAGACAAGCGCCACTCCCTCCGATAATCGACATCGGATTTAACGACCCATCAGCCACTTCAAGACATGCGTGATGACACCGACTGCGATAATTAAAAAATATTTAATATAAAAATAACTTTTAAATTTGGTGGCCGCCATGACCTGTCGACTACGTTCTCACAATCGTATAAATATCATCTCGCTTAATGTAACAACGGATACCCCAGTACAAAAAGCCTAAGGCGCCTTTATTCTGAACTTGAAAGGGATAAAAATCGTATCGGGACATTTATGAGCAATTGGAAACACAGCAGTCTCACACCTGAACCTGCCGCTAAAGCCCCTCTCGATAGGGCGCACTTCCCGCTTTGCCAGGCAAGCCAGCGAGGGCTATTCAAAATATCACTGAGAAAATGCAAGGGTCTCCGACAGGGGCAAGAAAAGCCTCAGCGGATTTAAAACAGGCGCCAGGAACCGACCAGTATCGTAAACACGCCATCACAGCCCTTAGACTCTCAAAGCAGCCCAACCTCACTATTAATCAGTCTGTTGAAAAGATTAAAGAGGTCTTAGCTAACGGCATTACCGGCATTAGGGTCGACTTTATTTCTCAACACACCCCAAACGCATACCGACTCTAAACCGACGGCGTTGAGATGAATCAGAGTTATTTTTCGATGGTTGCTGAATAACCCCAACCTACAGGGCGACGCTAAACTCATGAGCCAGGCCACAGTCTGGCTGAACGAACAGCGTTTTAATCTCTACCGGTGGTAGCATAAAACGCGTTGCCAGTGCGCGATAAGGCGTCTAATTTTATAGCCTTAACGCGCAGCAAGGCGTTCATACAACTTATGCAAGGTGGCTCATGGCACAACATAAAATCATTCTCGACTGCGATCCCGGCATTGATGACGCGGTGGCTATTTTGCTGGCCCTGGCCTCGCCAGAAGAGATTGAACTGGTCGGTATCACGACGGTTTCAGGCAACGTTTCGCTCGAAAGAACCTCCTATAATGCGCGTCGCATTTGTACCCTTGCGGGCCGAGAAGACATCCCGGTCTATGCCGGATGCGCACGCCCAATGCTTGAAGCCGAGTGCATCCATACCACGGTTCACGGTAATGACGGGCTTGGGAACGTGAAGCTGCCTCAGCCTGCCTTTAGCCTGGAACCTCAGCACGCCGTCGACTTCATCATCCATACCCTGCACGCCGAACCGGGCCAAATCACGCTCTGCCCTATCGGCCCGATGACCAACATTGCGCTGGCGATTATCAAAGACCCGACCATTGTTCCGAAGATAAAACGGCTGGTATTTATGGGCGGTGCGGCTTTCTGTCCGGGCAATGTCTCCCCGACTGCTGAATTCAATATCTACGTTGACCCTTGGGCCGCACACGTGGTGCTGAGCGCGGGTATTCCTCAGGTGATGTTTGGCCTTGATGTCACCCTGCAAGCCAAGATAAACGCCCCTTATCTTGATGCCCTAGAGCAGGTGAATCCTTTACTGAAGACCGCAACGGCCATGCTGCGCAACTATGGGGTTAGCGATCCTTGCCTGCACGACCCTTGCGTCATTGCCTGGCTTATCGATCCTAGCCTGTTTACAGGCATAGCGGGAAAAATCAGCGTGAGCTATCAGGATGACCAGCACCGAGGTCAGACGCTGGTTGCCGTTAAGCCTCGTCACCTCGACGATGATTCAACCAATATTGATGTTATGACCGAAGTCGATAATCCTCGCCTGCTGGAGATGCTGGCCGAGCGCTTAAGTCGCCTGTAAAAAAAGCCCCCGCAGTTGGCTAACCGTGGGGGCTTTGTTACATCAAAATTTTACTGCCAGCCGTAACGACGCACAAACCAGCCTTTAACGCCCTGGGTCATCACCATGTAGGCCGCCAGAATCACAATCAGCCATGGGAAGTAGCTGAGCGGCAGTGCCTGAAGTTGCAGGAACCCGGCCACCGGCGAGAAGATAATCCCGATACCGGTAATCACTACCAGCAGCGTCATGATACACAGTGGCAACGAAGCCCGGCTTTGAATAAATGGCACTTTACGGGTGCGGATCATATGTACAATCAGCGTCTGCGACAGCAGGCCTTCGATGAACCAGCCGGACTGGAATAGAGTCTGCATCTCAGGCGTATTCGCCTTGAACACCCACCACATCAGCGAGAAGGTGAGAATATCAAACACTGAGCTGATAGGACCGAAGAACACCATAAAACGCCCAATATCGCCGGCGTTCCAGCGCTGGGGTTTAGACAGTTGCTCCTCGTCGACGTTATCGAAAGGAATAGCAACCTGCGACACATCATAAATCAGGTTCTGCACCAGCAGATGCAACGGCAGCATAGGCAGGAACGGCAGGAAGGCGCTCGCAACCAATACGCTGAAAACATTACCGAAGTTTGAGCTGGCGGTCATCTTGATGTACTTAAGCATGTTGGCAAAAGTGCGACGCCCTTCTGTCACGCCCTGCTCTAACACCATCAGGCTTTTTTCCAGCAGGATGATATCGGCCGCCTCTTTGGCGATATCGACGGCAGAATCAACCGAAATGCCGATGTCAGCGGCACGCAGCGCGGGAGCATCGTTAATGCCATCTCCCATAAAGCCGACCACGTGCCCTTGCTCACGCAGTACGCGCACAATACGCTCCTTGTGCAGCGGTGCCAGCTTGGCAAATACGCGAGTATTTCTTGCCACCTCAGCCAGCTCAGCGTCACTCAATTTCTCAACGTCGCTGCCAGTCAAAATATTGTCAACTTCGAGCCCTACGTCCTTACAGACTTTTCTCGCGACCAGCGGGTTGTCACCGGTCAGGATCTTGACGGTCACACCTTTACGCTGCAAGGCTTTTAAAGCCGGTGCCGTACTCTCTTTTGGTGGATCGAGGAACGCGATGTAACCGGCAAGGATCAGGCTCGATTCATCCGCTACCGCGTAATCGTGGGTGCGTGCAGGTATGACTTTATGCGCGACCGCAACCACCCGCAGACCCTGCTGATTAAGGTCATCCGTGATACCGCGAATACGGCTCAGCAGCTGCGCGGTCAAGGGGACAGTTTCATCGTTGAGCTTTACCAGCGTACAAATCGACAGGATCTCTTCCAGCGCGCCTTTACAGATCAAACGATGATAATCAGCAGCCTCTGACACCACCACAGACATACGGCGACGGTCAAAGTCGAACGGAATCTCGTCGATTTTGATATAGCGATTCTGTCTCTGTTCCATTTCAACCGCCTCAGCGCCCTCAAGCACTGCGACATCGAGCAGGTTCTTCAACCCAGTTTGATAATGGCTGTTGAGCCACGCCAGATGCAGCACATCATTACATGGCGTACCCAATACGTCGGTATGGCGCTCAAGAATGATTTTGTCCTGCGTCAGGGTGCCGGTTTTGTCGGTGCACAGAATATCCATCGCACCAAAGTTCTGAATGGCATCCAGATGTTTAACAATGACTTTTTGACGAGAAAGTTTGACGGCTCCCTTTGCCAGCGTCGAGGTGACAATCATCGGCAGCATCTCTGGCGTCAGACCTACGGCCACCGACAGCGAGAATAACGCCGCCTCCCACCAGTCACCCTTGGTATAGCCGTTGATCAGCAGCACCACTGGCGTCATCACCATCATAAAGCGGATCAGCAGCCAGCTGACTTTGCTGATGCCGCGCTGGAAGGCGTTCGGCTGGTCGTCTTGCTTCATGACGCGCTCGGCAAGCTGACCAAACCAGGTCTGCGCACCGGTAGAGATAACCATTGCCAACGCCGTACCGCTGATAACGTTGGTGCCCATAAAGCACAGCGTATCCTGCTCAAGAGGATCGCAGTCAACCGGCATGCGGCTATTGGCCTGCTTCTCAACGGGCAGCGACTCTCCGGTCAACGCCGCCTGGCTGATGAACAGGTCTTTGGCGGACAGGATACGCAGGTCGGCCGGGATCATATCGCCCGCAGAGAGTTTCACTAGGTCGCCGGGAACAAGCTGATTGATAGGTAATTCAACGGTGCGGCTTTGCCCGGTTTGAGTATCGCTGCGAAGCACGGTAGCCGTATTGCTGACCATGGCCTTTAGCGCATCGGCGGCTTTATTGGAGCGCGCCTCCTGAACAAAACGCATCAGGGTAGAGATAACCACCATACTGCCAATGACCAGCGTGGCCTTCATATCTTCAGTGGCGTATGAAACTGCTGCCAGAATCGTCAGCAGAAGGTTGAACGGGTTGCGATAGCAAATCCACAGGTGTTGCCACCACGGCATCGGTTGCTGGTCGTTGGTCTGATTCGGGCCAACGCGTTCACGAATGGCCGCCGCTTCAAGCTCTGTCAGCCCCTCGAAATGGCTGTTGAATTGGGCGTAAAGCTGCTCGGCACTGGCGCGCGCGCAGTGTTGGCAATGTTGAACAATAGAAGGCGGCAAGTCTTTGCCGCCGTTTGGCTGGGCATTTTCCAGCATCGGAGAACGGCGGATAAGACGTAGCGGCAAAGTACGGCTGAACACGTGGATCAGTCGTTGAGTCATAGTTTTAAACATAGCTCTTACCTTTCTTGCGCCCACGACAAAATCACCGTGGGCATGGCAAAGGGTGTAAAAAACAGAGCATGCAATCAGAGAGAGCAGGCTGCTGCTTACCAAATGTTGTCCGGTAAGCCGCAGCGAAAAGGCAGGTGCTTACCGGATCAAGACGGACTTACTGCGTCGGGGTCGGGATCCATAAAATTTTTCTCGGTAGGTTAATAAACGGCGATGCGGATTGTCGCGCAAACGCCGCGAACTGAACTGATCTCAATCAATTAAGTGCGCGAATCATACTCCTGATAACATTAACCATATCTAAACCATCACTAAACCTTCCTTAAACCCTCTAAAGCACCCTCGCGGTCGCCCGGCCTGTCGCCTTGCTTTCACCGCAATGCGTAGGTTTTATCCACAGATCGAAAAAGCTTTAACTCTGTGCGAAGTAAATCGACAGGACTTGCAGCAGATTGAAGCGCTCTCAGCAGCAGATTTCCGATAACAAATTTCCTTGTCTCAAGTCAAAAAATGCCCCATTAAGCTCGGGAATAAATCTATATGTAGCGTGTATATTGTCGTTATTAATCTATATATAGCGTTTTAATCGAAGGGACTTCTATTTTGAAACTTGAGAACTCAGGCCTGCTGGTCATCAAGCGCGATGGCTGTCAGGTGCTGTTTGACGGGCAGTTGATCATGCAGGCGGTGCAACGTGCGGCGGCCGCCGTTAACGTCGACGATATGGCATATTGCACCCGCGTGGCGAGTGAGGTGACAGAGACTCTGCGCGGTAAACATCGCATCGACATCCATGAGATTCAGGAAGCGGTTGAAAACCAGCTGATGGCAGGCCCCTATAAGCCGCTGGCGCGCGCCTACATCGAGTATCGCCACGACCGGGACATCAAACGTGAATTGCGCAGCCGTCTCAATCAGGAGATCCGTGGACTGGTGGAGCAAAGTAATCTCGCGTTGCTTAATGAAAACGCCAATAAGGACAGCAAAGTCATTCCCACACAGCGCGACCTGCTGGCGGGGATTGTAGCGAAACACTATGCGCGTCAGCATATTCTGCCTCGTGACGTGGTGCTGGCCCACGAGCGCGGCGAAATTCATTATCACGATCTCGACTACTCACCGTTTTTCCCGATGTTCAACTGCATGCTCATCGACCTCAAAGGCATGTTGAATAAAGGTTTTAAAATGGGCAACGCGGAAATCGATACGCCGAAGTCCATCTCCACCGCGACCGCCGTCACGGCACAGATTATCGCTCAGGTTGCCAGCCACATTTACGGCGGAACCACCATCAACCGTATCGACGAAATTCTAGCGCCCTTTGTCACGCAAAGTTTTGAGAAGCATAGAAAAACGGCAACGCAGTGGGCTATTTCCGACGTTGAAGCCTACGCCCACCAGCTCACAGAAAAAGAGTGCTACGACGCCTTTCAGTCGCTGGAATATGAGGTTAATACGCTTCACACCGCCAACGGCCAGACGCCGTTTGTGACCTTTGGCTTTGGTCTGGGTACCTGTTGGCAAGCGCGGCTGATTCAAAAATCGATTCTGCGCAACCGTATCGCCGGATTAGGAAAAAATCGTAAAACGGCCGTGTTTCCCAAACTGGTTTTCGCCATTCGCGACGGCATAAATCATAAGGCGGCCGACGCCAATTATGACATCAAACAGCTCGCCCTCGAATGTGCCAGCAAGCGTATGTATCCCGATATTCTTAATTACGATCAGGTGGTTAAGGTCACCGGTTCGTTTAAAACCCCGATGGGCTGCCGCAGCTTTCTCGGTGTTTACCAGGAGCACGGCGAAGAGGTTCATGACGGGCGCAACAACATTGGCGTGATAAGCCTGAACCTGCCGCGCATCGCGCTGGAAGCCAAAGGCAATGAACCTGCCTTTTGGGATTTACTCGACCAGCGTCTGCTGCTGGCCAAAAAAGCGTTGATGACCCGTATCGCCCGACTCGACGGGGTAAAAGCCCGCGTCGCGCCGATCCTTTATATGGAGGGTGCCTGCGGCGTGCGCTTGAAAGCCGATGATGACATCAGCGAAATCTTCAAAAACGGGCGGGCCTCCATCTCGCTGGGTTATATCGGCGTGCACGAAACTATCACTGCGCTGTATGGCGGCCAAGCGCATCTGTTTGATAACGCTGCACTGCGCGACAAAGCCGTGTCAATTGTTGCCCGACTGAAGGCGGCCACCGAGGCCTGGAAGCAGGAAACCGGCTACGGCTTCAGCCTCTACAGTACGCCGAGCGAAAACCTGTGCGATCGGTTCTGCCGACTCGATACCGCAGAATTCGGCATGATCCCAGGCGTGACCGACAAAGGCTATTACACCAACAGCTTCCACCTCGACGTAGAGAAGAAGGTCAATCCGTATGAGAAGCTGGATTTCGAGGCGCCTTATCCCCCGGTCAGCAACGGCGGATTCATCTGCTACGGCGAATACCCCAACCTGCAGCACAACCTGCGCGCGCTCGAAGACGTTTGGGACTACAGCTATACCCGCGTCCCCTATTACGGCACGAATACGCCAATAGACGAATGCTACGATTGCGGTTTTACCGGCGAGTTTTCCTGTACCAGCAAAGGATTTACCTGTCCGAAATGCGGCAATCACGATGCCTCGAGGGTGTCGGTCACACGTCGGGTGTGCGGCTATCTCGGCAGCCCGGATGCGCGTCCTTTCAACGCCGGTAAGCAGGAAGAGGTTAAGCGCCGCGTAAAGCATCTCGATAATGGGCAGCTCGGTTAATCGCATGAACTATCACGCCTATTATCCGCTAGACGTCGTCAACGGGCCGGGCACCCGTTGTACGCTGTTTGTCTCCGGGTGCGTGCATCAGTGCCGTGGCTGTTATAACAAGAGCACCTGGCGACTCACCTCAGGCCAGCTTTTCACGCCCGAGATAGAAGACCGCATAGTCACTGATTTACAGGATAAGGTCATCCCGCGTCAGGGTCTGTCGCTCTCGGGCGGGGATCCGCTGCATCCGCAAAATCTGTCGGCTGTCGACCATCTTTTGCAGCGCATAAGCGACGAGTGTCCGGGAAAAAACGTTTGGATGTGGACCGGTTATCGCCTCGACGAGCTCAGCGGCGATCAGCGGCGGACGATCGCTCGAGTCAACGTGCTTGTCGACGGGAAATTTGTGCAGGATCTGTACGATCCTTCCCTTGTCTGGCGCGGTAGCAGCAACCAGGTGATCCACTTTTTACGTTAAAACTGCCGCTTAAAATCGTTGAGGATGGACGAAAGATCCATTCTCTTCAGCCTAACGATCGCTGCATCAACGACTTGGCTATTTATTCCCGTCGCCGTCCCGCATTGTTCATCAACCTGCAACTCCTGCTTCACCGAACTGTCATTTTCCCCCTCCAAGATGGTGCCAACGTCGAACCGAGGTTGACACCATGCAAATTTTTGACTCAATCAGACAGTCTTTACATCACCCCCGCGGTCGCCCGGCAGAGCACGTTTCTGCTCCTGACCTACGCGCTGACATTCAGGCAGCGAGGTATTCATTGTGATAGACCTATCTAGACATCCGACCAGTTACCCAACACGTTACCAGCAGATAGCCGCTCAGCTCGAGCAGGAGCTGCGTAGCACTTACCGCTGCGGTGACTATCTGCCTCCGGAAAACCAGCTCGCCGAACGTTTTCAGGTTAACCGCCATACGCTGCGGCGTGCGGTCGATGAACTGGTCGATCGCGGCTGGCTTCAGCGCCGTCAGGGTATCGGCACACTGGTGTTGATGCGCCCTTATGATTATCCGCTGCACTCGCAGGCACGCTTCAGCCAAAACCTGCTGGATCAGGGAAGTCATCCCACCAGCGAAAGGCTGTTGGCGGTGCTCCGTCCGGCGACCGATCACGTTGCGACCGCCCTGGGGCGTCAGGAGGGTGAAACGGTTATTCATCTGCGCACTCTGCGTCGCGTTAACAATGTGCCTGTCTGCGTGATTGACCACTACCTGCCAGATCTCGGCTGGTGGCCCATCCTCCAGAATTTCCAAAACGGTTCGCTGCATGACTTTATCCGCACCGAAATCAATCAGCGTCTGAGCCGCCGCACGACACGTATCAATGCCCGCCGCGCGCAGGCCAAAGAAAGCAAACTGCTGGAAATTGTCCCGCAGGCACCGCTGCTTTGCGTGCGCACCATTAACACCTGTGACAGCAACGGCAGCGTAGCGGAATACTCCGTCAGCCTGACGCGTGCTGACATGATTGAACTCACCATGGAGCACTAATGGACGCCTTAGAAAACCGTCAACGCTGGATGTCGGTGCTGGCCCACAGCCAGCCGTCGGAGCTGCTTGAACACTGGAAGCCGCTCAATCTCAGCCCTACCTTTGAACGCCTGCGCCCGGCTGAAACCGGCCTGACGCAGCTACAGGCCCGGATGGGTGGCACTGGAAAACGCTTCGTGATGGGCGACATGACCGTCACCCGCGCCGTTATCCAGCTTGCCTCCGGCGTCTACGGCTACAGCTATGTTCGCGGTCGCGACAAGGCCCACGCCGAGCTCTGCGCCGTGATTGATGCGCTGCTACAGGTCTCCGGTATGGAGGAGCTGCTCCATAAACGCGTCATTGCGCCACTGGCCGCCAGCCAGCAGGCGCGTCGCGAACAGCGTGCCCGCGAAATTGCGTCCAGCCGCGTCGACTTCTTCACTCTGGTTAGGGGAGAGTAACTATGTCACTCGTTGCAAGTTTTAAGCATCCGGTCGCCGATGCCCAGTTTAGTTTCCGTCGTATCCTCAAAGCGTTAAGCGAACCCGGCTCGATTGTCGCGCTGCCGGAAATGTCCGGCTTCGGCGTGCTGGATTCTGCCAGCGCCTGCGTGCTGCTGACGCTTATCGATCAAGATACGCCGCTGTGGATAAGCCCACGGCTCAACGACGACGTGCTGCGTCAGAATTTGCGATTCCACACCGGTGCCGTACTGACCGAAGACCCGAGCAGCGTTAGCTTTGCGCTGGCGGAGGGTTCGCTCGACAGCGCCACGCTGTTGGCCTTCCCGTGCGGTGATGAAATGTCGCCTGAGCTGGCCACCAGCGTCATCGTGCAGGTTGAGTCGCTGGAAGGCGGCAAGCCGCTGCGCTTGCTGGGCCCGGGGATTGAACAGTCACGCGTTATCTCGGTGCAGCTGCCCGACGCCGTCACCCAATATTTACTCAATCGTCCACACCGCTTCCCGCTGGGGCTGGACTTTATGTTTACCTGCGGTGAGCAGCTGCTTGCCTTGCCGCGCACGACCCGCGTGGAGGCCTGCTAATGTACGTTGCCGTTAAAGGGGGCGAGAAGGCCATCGAGGCCGCTCACGAACTGCTGGCACACCAGCGCCGCGGTGACACTCAGGTCACTGAAATCAACGCCGAACAAATTGAGCAACAGCTTGGCTTGGCCGTCGATCGCGTCATGAGCGAGGGCGGAATTTACGATCCCCAGTTGGCCGCACTGGCTATTAAACAGTCGTCAGGGGATCTGGTCGAGGCCATCTTCCTGCTGCGCGCCTACCGCACCACGCTGCCGCGTCTGGCCATCAGTCAGCCGCTGAATACCGCCAATATGCGCCTCGAACGCCGCGTATCGGCGATTTATAAAGACCTGCCGGGCGGACAAGTGCTAGGCCCGACCTATGACTACACCCACCGCCTGCTGGACTTCGCTCTGCTGGCCGAAGGATTGGATCCCGTCGCCCCCAACGCCGACGAGACGCTCCCCGAATCCTGCGGACACGTGTTTGACCTGTTGGCCAATCAACAGTTGGCGGTCACTGAGCAAGACGACGGCAGCGAGCCGGACGACATTACCCGCACGCCGCCTGTCTATCCGGCCACCCGCGCCGCACGTTTGCAGCAGTTGGTGCGCGGCGACGAAGGTTTTCTGCTGTCGCTGAGTTATTCCACCCAGCGTGGCTATGGCCGCACCCACCCTTTCGCCGGCGAAATTCGCACCGGCTGGCTGACGGTCGAAATCGTGCCGGAAGAGCTGGGCTTTGCTATCGATATCGGCGAGATCCTGCTGACAGAATGCGAGATGGTGAACGGCTTTATTACCCCAGAAGATCGACCACCGCACTTCACCCGTGGGTATGGGCTGGTGTTTGGCCGCGCCGAACGCAAGGCCATGTCGATGTCGCTGGTTGACCGCGCACTACAGGCCCCCGAATACGATGAGCAGGTCCGCAGCCCGGCGCAGGATGAAGAGTTTGTGCTGTCCCACGCCGATAACGTCGAGGCCGCAGGGTTTGTCTCGCACCTGAAGCTCCCTCACTACGTCGATTTCCAGGCTGAACTGGAGCTGTTGCAGCGCCTGCGCAAACAGCATGAAGCGGCCAATGGCAAGGATCTCTCCAATGAAAAATAATAATGCTGCAACCGCAACCGGCTATAACCAGGGTTATCTAGACGAGCAAACCAAGCGCATGATCCGCCGAGCTATTTTGAAGGCCGTGGCGATCCCCGGCTATCAGGTGCCGTTCGCCGGTCGTGAGATGCCGATGCCTTACGGCTGGGGCACCGGCGGTATTCAGATTACTGCCAGCGTGATAGGTCAGGAGGACGTGCTGAAGGTCATCGATCAGGGGGCCGACGATACCACCAACGCCGTGTCGATCCGCCGTTTCTTTAAAAATGTCGCCGGCGTCGAGACGACCGAAAAAACCACCGAGGCGACGCTTATCCAGACCCGCCACCGAATTCCTGAAACACCGCTGCAGGAAGATCAGATCCTGATTTTTCAGGTGCCGATCCCCGAGCCGTTGCGCTTTATCGAGCCGCGTGAAACCGAGACGCGAAAAATGCATGCGCTTGAAGAGTACGGCGTTATGCAGGTGAAGCTTTATGAAGACATCGCCCGCTTCGGCCACATCGCGACCACCTATGCCTATCCGGTGAAGGTCAACAATCGCTACGTGATGGATCCGTCACCTATTCCGAAATTCGACAACCCGAAGATGCACATGATGCCCGCCCTGCAACTGTTCGGCGCGGGACGCGAAAAACGTATCTACGCGCTGCCGCCGTTTACCCAGGTCGAAAGCCTGGACTTTGAGGATCACCCCTTCACGGTGCAGCAATGGGATCAGCCGTGCGCTCTCTGCGGATCGCACGACAGCTATCTCGATGAAGTGGTGCTCGACGATCTCGGCAACCGCATGTTCGTCTGCTCTGACACCGACTACTGCGCTCAGCAGCTCGACACCGCATCTTTAAAAGAGGCCAATAAACAATGAATCCGGTCAACGCTTCTGCCACGCCGCTGCTTTCCGTTGAGAACCTGACCCACCTTTATGCGCCGGGAAAAGGCTTCAGCGACGTGTCGTTTCAGCTCTATCCCGGCGAAGTGCTGGGCATTGTCGGCGAGTCCGGCTCGGGTAAAACCACGCTGTTACAGAGCATCTCCGCGCGCCTGGCCCCTCAGCAGGGTCAGGTGATTTACAACAACGGCGTGCAGCCCGCGCAGTCGCTTTATCAGATGCCGGAAAGCGATCGTCGTCGCCTGCTGCGTACCGACTGGGGCGTAGTTCACCAGCATCCGATGGACGGCCTGCGTCGCCAGGTGTCTGCCGGAGGCAATATCGGTGAACGCCTGATGGCTATCGGTGAACGCAACTATGCCCGCATTCGTCAGGAAGCCGGCAAGTGGCTGGAAGACGTCGAGATCCCGATTTCACGCCTCGATGACCTGCCGACCACCTTCTCGGGCGGTATGCAACAGCGTTTGCAAATCGCCCGCAATCTAGTGACCCATCCTCGTTTGGTGTTTATGGATGAGCCGACCGGCGGGCTAGACGTATCCGTACAGGCACGCCTGCTGGACTTGCTGCGCACGCTGGTGGTCGAGATGCAGCTGGCGGTAGTGATTGTGACCCACGACCTGGGCGTAGCACGTCTGCTGGCCCACCGCCTGCTGGTGATGAAGCAAGGCCAGGTCGTAGAAAGCGGGTTGACCGATCGGGTGCTCGATGACCCACATCACCCTTATACCCAGCTACTCGTTTCATCCGTTTTATCCTAGGAACCCCAAGAGAGTGATAACACTATGACAACCAGACTCCGGGTCGAAAAATTAAGTAAGACTTTCGTATTACATAACCAGCAAGGGATAAAACTGCCGGTGTTTCACAACGTCAGCCTCGAGGTTAACGCAGGGGAATGCGTGGTGCTGCACGGCCGTTCGGGCAGCGGAAAATCGACTCTCCTGCGCTCACTCTACGGCAATTATCTGCCGGACAGCGGCCATATCTGGGTGAAACATCAAGAGCAGTGGGTCGATATGGTTAGCGCGCAGGCCCGAGAAATTCTCGACGTGCGCCGCCACACCCTGGGCTGGGTCAGCCAGTTCCTGCGCGTCATTCCGCGCATCAGTGCGCTGAATCTGGTGATGCAGCCGCTGGTTGAATTGGGCATTGGCAAGGCGGAGGCCGAGCAACGCGCCGGTGAACTATTGCAGCATCTGAACGTGCCGGAGCGCCTGTGGCAGCTCGCACCGTCAACCTTCTCAGGAGGTGAGCAACAGCGAGTCAATATTGCACGCGGCTTTATCGTTGATTATCCGGTGCTGCTGCTCGACGAACCTACCGCTTCGCTGGATGCGACCAATCGTGCAGCGGTGGTGACACTGATTGAAAAAGCCAAGGCGCGCGGTGCCGCCGTGGTGGGTATTTTCCACGATGAAGATGTGCGTGAGCGCGTGGCTGACCGGCTTCACGTGATGACCCCAGAACAGGCTAATGCGGAGAATTTGGCATGATTATCAATAACGTCAATCTGGTTCTGCCCGAAGAAACCGTCAGGGGATCGATTGAGATCCAAGAGGGCGTGATTAGGTCTTTTACCGATAATCCGAGTCATCTGCCGCAGGCGCTCGACGCTGAAGGCGGCTGGCTGATGCCCGGTTTTGTCGAGCTGCATACCGACAATCTGGATAAGTTTTTCACACCGCGTCCGAAGGTTGACTGGCCAGCGCATTCGGCAATGAGCAGCCATGATGCGCTGATGGTGGCGAGCGGGATAACGACAGTGCTCGACGCCGTTGCGGTCGGCGACGTGCGCGACGGTGGCCATCGGCTCGAGAATCTGCAAAAGATGATCGACGCAGTGATCAACAGCCAACAGGCCGGATTGAACCGCGCCGAGCACCGCTTGCATCTGCGCTGTGAACTGCCGCACTCCTCCACGCTGCCGCTGTTCGAAGAGCTGATGCACAAGCCGGGCGTCTCGCTGGTCTCATTGATGGACCACTCGCCGGGCCAGCGCCAATTTGCGACGCCGCAAAAGTATCGTGAATACTATCAGGGAAAATATCAGCTTAACGACGAGCAGATGGAAGAGTTTCAGGCCGCGCAAATCGCCAACTCGCTGCGTTGGGCACAGCCAAACCGCATGGCGATTGCCGCGCACTGCCGCGAGAGAGGTATTGCCCTGGCGAGTCATGACGATGCGACGGCAGAACACGTCAATGAATCCAAAGCGTTGGGCAGCGTGATTGCCGAATTCCCAACCACCGAAGACGCCGCTCGGGCCTCGCACGCAGAAGGACTGCAAGTGTTGATGGGGGCGCCAAATATCGTGCGCGGCGGCTCGCATTCTGGCAACGTGGCGGCAAAACATCTGGCGTCGCTGGGCCTGCTTGATATTCTTTCTTCAGACTATTATCCCGCCAGCCTGATGGACGCAGTGTTCCGCATAGCCAATGATGAGGACAATGCCTTTAACCTGTCGCAGGCGGTGGCATTGGTCACGCGTAATCCGGCGAAAGCCTTGGGATTGCAGGACAGGGGAGTGATTGCAGAAGGTAAGCGCGCCGATCTGGTGTTGGCAAGAGCGCATGACCATCATCACTATGTGCAAAACGTCTGGCGTCAGGGAATACAGGTATTCTGATGGCTAAGCTTGTTTACGTCATGGGTGCATCGGGATCGGGCAAAGACAGCCTGCTGGACGCACTGCGAAATAAAACCCCGCTCGGGTTGCTGGTGGCACATCGCTACATTACCCGCCCGGCGCACGCCGGTGCGGAGAATCACATCGCGCTCAGTCTGGATGAGTTTCAGCAGCGTAAGGCCCACCGGCTGTTCGCACTCGACTGGCAGGCGCATCAGACTCACTATGCGCTCGGGGTCGAGATTGATCTGTGGATGCAGCGTGGGTTCACCGTGGTCGTGAACGGTTCTCGGGCGCACCTGGCCGAGGCCGTGGCTCGCTATGGCGCGGCGCTGCTGCCGGTTTATCTGCACGTTTCGGGCGAGGTGCTCGCCGAACGGCTCGCGCTGCGCGGTCGCGAAACGCCGCTGGAGATTCAGCAGCGCCTGCAACGTGCTGCCGAGTATCAGCACGGCCTGCCTGCCGAATGCCGTCGGCTGAACAACGATGGACGCCTGCAAGACACTCTGGCCGATCTGCTCACGCTGCTTACCGAACAGGCGGTCTGCACCTTTCCGCCTCCAGAACACCCCATTGTCTGCGCACAGGATAACGCTTTATGACGCTTGCAAACGCAACGCCGAGTGACCCGAAAATAGGCAACAACGTCGAGCTCAAACAGACTCGTTTAGGCCAGTACGTACATCTGGGCGACGACGCGGTCTTTGAAGAAGTCGAGGTCGGTGATTACTCCTATACCGCCGGCCATAACCAGATTCACTATGCCACGATAGGTAAATTTGTTTCGATTGCCACCTATGTGCGCATCAATCCAGGCAACCACCCTACCTATCAGCGCATCGCCCAGCACCATTTCACCTATCGCAGTTCGGCCTATGGATTAGGCGAAGACGATAACGACTTCTTTAACTGGCGCCGTGAACACGCAGTCACCGTGGGCCATGATGTCTGGATTGGCCATAACGCGGTGATCATGCCCGGGGTCACCGTAGGCAATGGCGCGGTCATAGGATCCTCGGCGGTGGTGACCAAAGACGTTGAACCTTTCTCAATAGTCGCGGGCGTAGCGGCCAAAAAGATCGGCATGCGTTTTGAAGACTCGCTGATCGAAAGGATCGAGCGCAGCCAGTGGTGGAACTGGAGCCATGAGACGTTGCAGGAGAGAATGCCAGAATTCAGGGATTTGGACAGCTTTGTGGAGAAGTATCTGTAATCGCGCGATCCTCGGGGGAAAATCAGGCGTTTTTGCTTATACATTAGCATAAACAATAGCGTCTTTTCCTCCTCTCCCGCCCGAGCGATTGGGCAAAAAATGCGTAATCCCTCCGCTTGAATGCGTATACATAAAAGCTATACCCCCCTTCCTTTTAAGTCATTTTCCAATCCCCTCCTCCCCCAGATAATGAAAAAAAAGCGGGAGGAACCATGAAGAGAATTATTGTTGGGGTAACGGGCGCCACCGGCGCACCTTTGGCGGTTCGCGTGCTGCAGTTTCTGCGCGAAATGGAGGTGGAAATCCATCTGATTGTCTCGCAGTGGGCAAAAACCACGCTCCAGCAGGAATGCGGCATGAGCTATCGCGATCTCTGTGCCATGGCCGACGTGGTTCACGATCCGCGCAATCAGGGTGCGACCGTGTCGAGCGGATCGTTTCAGGTTGAAGGCATGGTTATCGTGCCGTGCAGCATGAAGACGCTGGCCGCTATCCGCATGGGCTTTGCCGAGAACCTGATTGCCCGCGCCGCCGACGTGATGCTGAAAGAACGCAGAACGCTGTTGATGGTCACCCGAGAGACGCCTCTTAACTCTATCCACCTAGAGAACATGCTGCACCTCAGCAATATGGGCGCCGTTATCTTCCCGCCGACTCCCGCTTTCTACAACAATCCCGAGTCAATTTCGCAAATTCTGGATCATCTCGCCGTAAGGATTCTCGACCAATTTCATCTGTCTCACCCGGCAGCCAAACGCTGGGAAGGACTGGGTCATAAGGAGTAATAACCATGCCATTCCATGATTTACGCAGTTATCTTGACGCGCTCGACGAACAGCAGCAGCTGCTGAGAATTGAAGAACAGGTAAAACCTGAACCCGATATCTCTGCCGCCGCCTGCGCTGCCGCAAAACTGGGCGACAAGTCACCGGCGTTATTGTTCGAAAATATCCTTGGATATCATGACGCACGCATTGCCATGAACGTCCACGGATCCTGGCCAAATTTGGCAATCGCCATGGACATGCCGAAAAACACCCCGCTGAAACAGCAGTTTTTCGAGTTTGTTCGGCGCTATCAGAATTATCCCGGTGAAGTTGAGCATCGTGACAGCGCGCCGTGGCAGGAAGTGGTGATTGAGGACGACATTAACCTGTTCGATATCCTGCCGCTGTTCAGACTTAACCACGGTGACGGCGGCTTCTACATCGATAAAGCCAGCGTAGTCTCGCGTGACCCTTCTCTGGAAGGGAAAGAAAACGAAGACAGTCAGAACGTAGGCATCTACCGCATTGAAGTCAAAGGCAAAAAACACCTTGGTCTGCAACCGGTCCCCGCACATGACATTGCGATTCACCTGCAACGCGCCGAAGAGCTGGGCGTAGACCTGCCGATTGCCATCACTATCGGCAACGACCCGATGATAAGCACCGTCGGTGCTATGCCCATCCTTTACAATCAGTCGGAATATGCGATGGCCGGAGCACTCAACGGCACGCCATATCCCATTGTGAAAACAGCCTTAACCGGGCTGGACGTCCCTTGGGGTTCCGAATTCGTACTCGAGGGCCGCATTCTTTCCCGTGTTCGCGAAGCAGAAGGTCCGTTTGGTGAATTCACCGGGCACTATTCCGGTGGCCGTCAGATGCCGGTCGTCGAAATCACCAAGGTGTCACACCGTAAAAATCCGCTGTTCGAGCATCTGTACCTCGGCATGCCGTGGACCGAAATCGACTACATGATGGGCATCAACACCTGTGCACCGCTTTACGTGCAGCTGAAAGAAGCGTTCCCGGAAGTCGTCGCGGTCAATGCGCTTTATACCCACGGACTGGTGGTGATTGTTTCCACCAAGACGCGCTTCGGCGGCTTTGCGAAGGGCGTGGGTATGCGCGTGCTGACCACTCCGCACGGTTTGGGTTACGCCAAGATGGTGATTGTGGTGGATGAGACTATCGACCCCTTCAACCTGCCGCAGGTGATGTGGGCAATGTCGACCAAGTTTAACCCTGAGTACGACCTGGTGACGGTGCCTGGGCTGTCCATTCTGCCGCTTGATCCGGCTTCACAACCCGCCGGAATGACCAGCAAAGTGATCATTGACGCCACTACGCCAAAAGCACCGGAAGAACACGGGCACTTCTCGCAGGAGCTGCGCGATCCTATTACCACCGATGACTGGGTTGAGAAGCTGCACAATATGATGCAGGTTAACAGCCTGTCTCAGGCAAAAGACTCCTCCAAGGTCAACAACAGCTAAGGAAGCCGCATGAAACAACATCCTGAAATTTGTCCGCGCTGTGAATCCAATGGCCCGGAGGCGCTGAGTCATTCTCCGGTCGAGGGTGCCTGGACGGTGTTCCATTGCCCAACCTGTTTCTTCACCTGGCGCAGTACGGAACCGGACTTCATTACCGATCCGAAGAAGTACAACCCAAACTTTAAATTCTCTCCGGCTGATATGGCGAATTTTGGCGTGATGCCGGCCATTCCCGAATTGAAAACTAAGGGTTAATGACTAAGGCGTAAAAGCCTTAATGACCGTTCGCAGCATGGTGCTAAATTCATGGTGCGAACGGTAAATCAACACCAGATCGTCGGCAACACTCTCAAGTTCCGGCACGGGCAGCGTAAGCAGGTTGTCCCACTCACTCTCACCAGACAGCACCGGCAGCAGTCCTACGCCCATTCCCTGCTCGACCAGATATTTCATCATCGGCACATCTGAGGCATCCGCCAATACCTGCGGTTTTAGCCCCGCCTTGCTGAAAAATTGCATCACGTTGTCATATACCCCGAAACCCGACTTGCGACGCATTAGTATCAGCGGACAATCGGCAAGCTGCTCGAGGGTCACGGTTTTATGCTGTGCCAGAGAAGACTCGGGGAGACACATGACGCGAAAGCACGAACGCGCCAGCGGCTGAATAGACAGCTCTTCATCGCTGGTGGTAAGCGGCAGGTGCACCAACGCGAGGTCGATGCGCCGCCGTTCAAGCAGCTCCTCCAGGTAACCGGTATCCCCCTGATGCAACGAGAAGGTCAGCTGCGGATGTTCAGACTTGAGCAGTTTCACCACCGCCGCAACCTTCGGAATGCCCATCGAAACCGTGCCAATGCGCACCACGCCACGTGAGCCCTCACCGAACGCCTGCATCTCTTCATCGATTTCAGTCGCAAGCTGTAACAGGTCGCTGGCGCGTCGATAGAGATACATGCCTGCCTCGGTAGGCGCCATGCCGCGACTAGACCTATCAAACAGCTTTACACCCCACTCGTCCTCAAGCTGATGCAGCGCCTTGCTCAACGGCGGCTGGGCGATGAACAACACCTCTGAAGCTGCCGAGATTGACCCGTGTTCAAAGACGGCTTTGAAATAACTCAGCGGCTTCAGTTTGATCATATTTCCCTCTTCCACATCAGCTTTTTACCAAAGCCTAGCGTATTGTCTGTCATCTTGATTTCATTCAACTGTAGCTGCCAAACCGGCGCTTTCATGGCGATGGCTACCGGGAAATGTTTGCAGTAGAGCGCGCGACCGACTTTATCCTCTTCCCCTTCAAGCAGCGTCGCGGTACCGCTGTACTGAATGCCTTTGATAAGCGCGATAGTCTTAGGCTGGGTGGCAATAGTGCCCACGACCTGAGGGTTTTTATGCATCAGTGAACCATGGCGTGTCTTCAGCTCAGTCATGAAATACAGGCACATACGTTCGACGTCCGTCACATAAAAGCAGTTGGCGCTCCAGATGTCGCCCTCCGCGTGAGCACAGAGTGCAAGCACGTGGTTTTTGCTAAGATAACGACTAATAAGTTTTACATCATCGGGATCGTTCATACCCGCCTCCTGGCGAAAAATTCGCTCTATTTTAGCGCGATGACCGGCAAGTAACAGTCTGCGCTGTTGCTAAACATGCGTTTTTGCTTCACTTATTGGTATGGCTGTGGGTTAATCTGCTGAATATTTTGTGACGAACCAGAGTAGCTTAATTATCGTGGAAAGCCTGCCTCATACTCCGCCCGCCAATGACTGGTATCTCTATATACTGCGTACCGCGACGGGTATGCTTTATACCGGAATAACGACCGACGTGGCGCGCCGTCTGCAACAGCATCAAAATGGCAAGGGGGCGAAATCCCTGCGTGGAAAAGGTGAACTCAGGTTGGTTTTTCACTGCGTCGCGGGCGATCGTTCACTGGCTTCAAAGCTGGAGTATCAGGTTAAGCAGTTGAGTAAGAAGCAGAAAGAGCGGCTGGTGCAGGACGGTCCGCAAAGCATTACCGATTATCTGGCGGGCTGAAGTCATCATAAAAAACGGGGCGCTTGATGCGCCCCGTTTCAGTAACACGTTGTCTATCGATATCGATTACAGAGCAAGGTTAACCATCACGCCGCCGATAAACGCATCTTTAACCTGGCTCACTGCGCCTGGGGCAGAAACGTACTGCAGGTTAGGACGGATTGTCAGCCAGTTTGTCGCCTGAATACCGTAGTACAGTTCGTAGTTAACTTCAGAACCGCTCTGCACTGGCAGATAGGTTGGGTTGTTGTAGTTATCAACACCGTTGGCAGCATCCTGATCGCGCTGAGTCGCGGTGTAATCACTGTTCACGTGGATACGGCCTACGCCAAAGCCAAGCTCGTCTTTAGGACGTGAGTCGAAAATCCCTTTGTAGGTGACCGCGACAGACTGATAGTTGTCAGTTTTCGAGGTTTTCTTGTCGTTCATCACGCCTTGTACGGTCAGCGTCAGGCCACGGGTGTTGTCACCAGCCACCGAGGTCAACTGTTGCTGCACCAGCACATAGCCGCCGTAAGCGTGGGCATCACGGCTGTACTGTTCGCTACCGTTTACGATAGAACCGCTGCTGTAAACGTCACCCTTAGTCGAGCTGTAGTAAGCACCCAGCGCGTATTTACCCGGCAGCTTGTCTGGACCCAGCGTTGGTTTCCAGCCTACTTCGACCGGGATCAGGTTACCGATTGAACCTGAAGTATCCAGACGGAAGCCGTTACCGGTGTCATAGTTTTTAGGGTTCTGATTATAGATACCGACTTCGGTATAAATTTCAGGGGTAAAGTTCAGCTTGATGCGACCGCCCCACTGGGAAACAGGCCAGTTATACCAACGGTCACCGCGCCAGTTACCCGCCTGGCCACTACCCAGCGCAAGGTTCTGGAAGTTGCTGTTTAGCGAGTCGAAGTCTTCACCCACGGTCACACGACCGGCTTTAACATCGAGGGTGTCGTTGAAGTATCCTTGACGGATCCAGAACTGGGTCAGACGCGTGGTTTGACCACGGCCCCAAACTTCCTGAGAAGAAGACAGTGTGCCGGTACGCGGATCGCCAACGGTGTCGTTGGAGATGTTGCGCCCATTACGGTTGGTCAGGGTCATCTGGAATTCGGTGTCTTTCCAGTTCAACAACTTGTCGAGGTCAAGATCGACCCCAAGCTGCCACTGGTCGGAATAGCGTGCGGTGGTATGCTTATCATAACCGCCCGAGAAGTTGCTGCCTGTCTCAGACGTGTAGTTTGTTTGGAAATCAATACCTTGTTCTTTCAGAGCAGTACGTTCACCGCCCCAGTCACCAAACATCCAGGGAGAGTCGGGTGAGAATGGACCCATATCTGCGGCCAATACTTGGGCAGAGCTAAAAAGCAGTCCAACAGAACAAGCCAGATACAACTTTTTAAAACGACGGGGTGAGTAATTGGCCACTTTAGATTCCTTATAATTCTTAAAGTTCAGTTTTAAACTTCAGTAAAGACAATATTATTCCACGCAGAGTAATATTCTGTGACCTGCATTTGATTATTTAAAACAATATAATTAAATATGTAACACAACGTTGAGCATTATTGCTTTAAATAACAGCAGTTTGGATTTTTTGTGCTAAAACTGCTTTAAGACTGCATTTATTTTTACCTTTACGCAGCGAGTTGGAAACATATCCTCCGAATGTAACTCACTCATTCGATTAATTATCACCCATATCTGCGCTTACTTAATTCTTTATTTTTTTACATTCCATTAGCAAATAAAGCTATTTTTTAAAATTAGCACGATTTATTCATAAAAAAAGGCCGATGTATGAACATCAGCCTGTTTGAAATAGTGCTCTTAGAGCTTAAATGACTTTTTTCACTTAATTGTGATTAAAATGAGGAGGATACTCCACCAGCCCGTTTGCGCCTTCAAGAGCATTGTTGGCCAGCACATAAAGCTGGAACGCCTCAGCGGAGTCAGGCCAGCGGCAGTGAAGATTAAACTGCGCTGCGGGTTTGAATCCAAATCGGCCGTAGTACTCGGGCGCACCGAGCACGACAACGGCGGCGTAACCGAATTCATTGAGCGAATCCAGCCCTTCGTATACCAGCTTTTCGCCCAATCCCTGACGGCGCAGAGATTCCTCTACCGCCAGCGGTCCCAGCCCAACCCATTGGCGGTCTTCACCCTGTACGTCGACCGGGGTGAATGCGGCATAACCTACGACCCCCCCTTCATCATCCGTTGCCACGACGCCCAGCGTCAGCAGGCCGTCTTCACGTAGACGCTGCACCAAATCGGCCTCGTCATCACGCCCAAAAGCCTTGCGCAGGAGGTTATCGATGCCCGCAGCATCGACCGGGATTTCAACTCTAATTAACATGATGATACTGCCGGAGAGCCTAACTCACCGTCCTCTTGTCTGCCGGTCTCAATGCGCCCAGCCTCAATAAACGTCGCCAGGCGTTCAAGCCCCTGACGCAGTAAAGCGGGCATGCTGTCGAGTTCGATGGAGTCCATCAGGTTTTTAACGTTCAGGCCCAATTCAGTATCCCCTTCAATTCGCAGACGCCGCTTGAAGAACAGCGTATCGGGGTCTTCCCTACGCGCCGCAACCAGGATCAGGTCGTTAGCGTCGCCGCTAAAGCTTACGTCAGCCTCACCCTGTTGGCTTACGCGCAGCCTGCCGTTATCGACGGTCATTAGCCACTGTAGGCCGAGATCGGTAATATCGATTTTCAGCCAACGGCCGGTCAGAAAATCGAGTTCCCCTTCAGACAGCGCCTCCTGAAATTGCCAGCACAGCACCTGTTGCAGAACCTGGCGCTTAAGTGCAAAAGGGGTAAATTTCAACGGTACACTTAACAGTGACGGCCCTTGACGCACCATACGTGCTCGTAGTTTTTGCAACACTGGCACTTCTCCTTTAGGTAACTGTCTTCTGAACAATATTGCGCTGAAAACGGGTCATTTTGCCATATCGGCAGTTTTGTAACGCAGCCTAAATCAATATTGCCCTACAAAAATAGTGCACCAGAAATATCCCTTACACAACCTCTGCCGTAAATGGCTTTCATTCAACCGCGGATAAGCTGCCTTAAATCAAAATATTGCCGTTTGAGCTTATCTAAAATGAGCCTCGATTGGGTTGCACACCGTGCCATCCCTCTAGCCGTTTTAGCAGGAGATAACTATGGAGTTACTTTGCCCGGCAGGTAATCTGCCAGCGCTAAAGGCAGCGATCGATAATGGTGCCGATGCGGTTTATATCGGTTTGAAAGACGATACCAACGCCCGACATTTTGCCGGTCTGAACTTTACCGAGAAGAAATTACAGGAAGCCGTAGAGTACGTTCATCGCCGCCGACGCAAGCTGCATATTGCTATCAACACTTTCGCTCATCCCGACGGTTATCAGCGCTGGGAGCGTGCCGTAGATATGGCGGCGCAGCTGGGGGCCGACGCGCTGATTCTGGCCGATATCGCGATGCTCGACTACGCAGCAACCCGCTATCCCAGCGTCGAACGTCACGTGTCGGTACAGGCTTCGGCCACTAATGAGCAGGCCATTGCATTCTATAAAAATCACTTCGACGTCGCACGCGTGGTGCTGCCGCGCGTACTGTCGATGCATCAGGTCCGCCAGCTCTCACGCAGCAGCGTGGTTCCGCTGGAAGTGTTCGCCTTTGGCAGCCTGTGCATCATGGCCGAAGGGCGATGCTTCCTGTCTTCCTACCTCACCGGCGAATCCCCGAATACCTCGGGAGCCTGCTCGCCCGCCCGCTTTGTTCGCTGGCAGCAAACGCCACAGGGCATGGAGTCACGGCTGAATAACGTGCTCATCGACCGCTACGAACCTGGGGAAAATGCCGGTTATCCGACGCTATGCAAGGGGCGTTATCGGGTGGACGACGTGTGCTACCACGCGCTTGAAGAGCCCACCAGCCTTAATACACTCGAACTGCTGCCCGAACTGTTCGCAGCCAACGTAGCCTCGGTAAAAATCGAGGGTCGCCAGCGTAGCCCAGCCTATGTCAGCCAGGTAACGCGGATATGGCGCGCTGCCATCGACCGCTGTCAGCGCGATCCGCAGGGTTTTATCAGTGAACATGCCTGGATGACCGAGCTGGGGTCACTGTCCGAAGGCACCCAGACCACTCTTGGGGCCTACCACCGGAAATGGCAATGATTAAGGCGATATCATGAAATACTCATTAGGAACCATCCAGTACTACTGGCAGAAAGCGCAGGTGGAGGCGTTTTATCAGGCTGCCCAAGGCAGTGAGGCCGACATTATTTACCTGGGTGAAAACGTTTGTACCAAACGACGAGAGATGAAGGTCGGTGACTGGCTCGACCTGGCAAAACAACTGAGCGCCAGCGGCAAGCAGGTGGTTCTCTCAACGCTGGCGCTTTTGCAGGCACCGTCAGAACTGACAGAGCTTAAGCGATACGTCGAAAACGGCGAGTTTTTGCTGGAAGCGAACGATATCGGCACCGTAAATATGGCGGCTGAGCGCAAACTGCCTTTTGTTGCCGGTCATGCGCTCAACTGCTACAACGCCGTCACGCTGAAGATACTGCATCGGCAGGGCATGGTTCGCTGGTGCATGCCGGTCGAACTGTCACGTGACTGGCTGGCCAATATGCTGGCGCAGTGTCAGTCGCTTGGCATCCGTGACAAGTTTGAGGTCGAGGTATTGGCCTACGGGCATCTGCCGCTGGCTTATTCCGCCCGCTGTTTTACCGCCCGCGCCGAGAACCGCGCCAAGGACGACTGCGAAACCTGCTGCGTGAAGTATCCGCAGGGCCGAAAAGTCATGTCACAGGAGAATCAGCAGGTGTTTGTGCTCAACGGGATCCAGACACAGAGCGGTGCCTGCTACAACCTCGGCAATGACCTGGTCGCGATGCAGGGCCTGGTCGATATTGTCCGAATCTCTCCACAAGGCCCGGAAACACTCGACGTGTTAGCCGATTTTCGTGCCAACGAGCGCGGCCTTAATCCGCTGGCGCTTAGCCCACGCGAAGACTGCAACGGCTATTGGCAGAACATTGCCGGGCTAGCGCTTGTCGAGTAAGCAGATCAGTCGTTTCGCAGCGGTTTCTTGCGGTGCAGCAGCGTCCGCAGGCGACCGCTGTCACGCAGGAAACCGAGCCCGATGCCGAGCAGCGTATAGAACGCGCACAGCAACAGCAGCATCAGGATATCCCCACCCACTTCGTGGAAAGGCAGGCCCATCTGGTTAACGCCGGCAATCGCTTTTGTCGCCCAGGTCGACGGCAGCATTGAGGAGACGACGCGTACCCAGCCGGGCTGTGCCTGTAGCGGCCAGAGGGTGCCGGAAATGTAAAACACCGGCATGGTAATAAAAGACAGCGTCAGATAAATCATTTCGACGGTACGCAGGCACTCGGTCACAAACTTACCGAGGCCAAGCACGGCCAGTAAAAACGGGAAGGTCAGCAGGATAATTTCAGCAATGCTGGCGGTTTGCCGGTACCCAAGCACCCACGGCCACAGCACAAACAGCACGATCGACAGAAACAGCCAAATCGGGATTAGCGCCGACAGGCCGCCGAGAAATGCCGGGATTGCGGGTTTGCCGTCGGGCGCACTTTTCAGGGTAATGTTGACCCTGACACTGGCTATCAACAAAGAGTGCTGCAAGAGCATCACCAGCAGTCCGGGGAAAACGATCGCCGCGAAGCTGATTCCTGGGTTAAACAGGTCCAGCGTCTGGCCAACAATAGGCGTGAGCAGCACGTTGGCCTGCCGATTGCTGAACCCGCTTGCCAGAAGAAGTTGCGTATTATACTGCGACAGCAGGCTCTGATAGGCCGCGACAACGTCTTGCTGGATCTGCCCATTGGCCAAACGGTTGGTTGCATCGCCATAAACCGGAATAACAATGTCTTCACCCGCCAGAATCTTCTTTTCAAGATCGATGGGCATGATAACCACAGCAAACAGCTTGCGCTCACCCAGGTCACGACGCGCCTCGGGAATGCTGTCATAGCTTACCGTTTTAATCTTTGAGGTTGCATCAAGGTCGCGGGTCAGCAGACGGCTGGCGCTGCTGTGGTCCTGATCGATGACCGCCACCGGCAGATCCCATACGGTGCGATTGGCGTACACGGTACTCATCAGGCACAGCGAGATAAGCAGCATCATCCACATCGGCTTTTCAAGCATCCCGTGCAGGGAGTGCGTGAAGGTATGCCAGTAAATTGAAAGCCCTTCGCGCGTGGTCATTTTCCCGGCTCCTGCTTCTTCAGGCGCATATACAGTTTGCTGTGCACCAACAGGCCGGTAATCAGTGGATATACCAACAATATGGCGCACACGCTGACGATACGCACGCCTGGGACCTGGCGCAGGAAAACGTCGAACATGGCGTTTAGGGCATGGGTCAACGGCTCGATTTCGGAAATTATGCGCGCAGGCAGCGGCATCGACAGTTCGGGTACCGCCATACCCGAGAAGGTCAGCGCCAGTCCCACGAAAATAGCCATCATCGAGTAGGCGGAGATAGTGGTGCTCGTGAAGGTGAACAGCAACAGCCCCAGGCTTTGCGCCGCAATGACGTAGAAGAAGGCGATAAGCAGCATGTCCAGAGGATTGCCGCTGACTCGCGCATCAAACACGCCGACCAGCAAGGCAATTTCGACCATCAGCAGCGTGGTAAAGCACAGCGTATAGGGCGCAAGCTTGCCGAGCAGTCCGAAGGTGAACGAGGGGGCAGCAAGGAGTGCCTGGCTCCGCGCCATCACGTAAATCATACAGGTGACGGTGAACAATTGCAGCAGATGGATGGTTGCGGCGAACTGCTGGTAATAGATGTAGCTGCCGCTGGCGTTAAACAGGCTGCCGTAAGAGAGATCGACACTGGCAAGCGAAGGCACAGTTTTACCGATTTCTGCGGCGATAATGCTGCGATAGCTATTGTTCAGCTCGGTTATCAGTCCGCTAAAATCCTGAGTAGAATAGAGGCCCGCGCCGTAAAACAAGGCATTGTAATACAGCACGGCGCTCGGCTGGCGTCCTGCGAGCACGTCGGCCTCAAAGCGCGGCGGTATGTACAGCAGCGCGTAGTCCTGCGCGGTACGCAGCCGATATTCCGCCTCCGGAAGTCCGCCCGCATAGGCCTCGACGTGCGCGTGCGAACCTGCGTCGAGCTTGCGGATCAACTCTTGCGATAGCTTGCTGTGGTCGCTGTCCACCACTGACACCGGGAGATCCAGCAGCGTACCCTCAGAAAAATTACTGGCAATCAGCGTAAACAGGATCAGCGGAAAGCACCAGCACAGCCAGTGGATCACCGGTTGGCGAAAAGCGTGGTTCGCCTCACGGGTAAAGGATCGGCTGAAGCAGCGCCATGCGGCTTTGGCGCGATGAGTTGCGTGTGCCATCAGTGGCTCGCTTTCCACTGCCAAAGCGCGCTCATCCCCTGCCTTAATCCTTCCACCGGCTGCAGCGGATAGAGCCGAACTTCGAAGGTTTTTAAATCGAAGTCGCCGGTAGCGCGCGTTGCGCGTTTGGTGGCGTAATCGCCCAGCGGTGCAATGTAGCGGATTTCCGCTTCAACCTGTTTATTGCCAATCCCCGGCACGCGCAGCGAAATTTTGTCGCCTTTACGAATGCCGGCCAGAATATCTTCTCGCAGATTGAAAACGAAATAGGCCTGAGGCAGTTGGACCAGCGTCAACAGTGGGCTATCCGCGCTCTCAAGTTCACCGACTTCTGTCGGAATCGGTCCGACTTCGCCATCCACCGGCGCTCTTACCTGGAGATCGTCGGTTTGTGCCTTCAGCTCTAACAGATTCTCTTCCGCAGCTCGCAGCTCGGCGGCATACACCTCGCGCTGTTCAATACGATCGCCATTTACGCCTTCGTCGAGGTTAGCTTTCGCGGCTTGAACCTGCTGATAGGCGCTATCGCGGGCTTCACGCGAATCTTCGAGATCCGAAGCAGAAATATAGCCTTTCGCCGCGACGCTGGCATTACGATTGTAGAGGTCACGCGCATTGGCGTAGGCGGCCTGCGCCTGGGCCAGCGCTGCTTTCAGGTTGCGAATACTCTCTTCACGGGTACCGTTAAGCGAGAGATCGAGCTGCGCCTTGGCCTGATCGCGCGACGCTTGTAACGATCGCAACTGTGCCATGAGCTCGGGGCTGTCGAGAGTTATCAACAGTTGGCCTGCTTTCACATCATCGCCGCGTTGAACGTGACGTTCAACGATCCGCCCCTTGGCTTTCGACGCAACGATAACCTCGGGTGCGTCGACCTCTCCCTGTAATAAAAGTGACTGATTGCTAGCGCGAAATAAGACGGCAAGAGAAATAACCACAGCAACGAGCAGTAAGGTCAGCAATATCCTTTTATTCATATTTTCTCTTACCTTTTAATCTATTTAATAAAGCTATTTCTAGCACATATTTTAAGGGTTTATAAGGCATTGGATTGTGACGATTACTTCACAACGACCTGACGCAGGACGCTTTACCGCTCAAATAGCGTATTCAGGCAGCGATAAATGGTGAATACTGATTTTATGATTAGCTGACAAATATCAAAATTTTGTCAGAGATAACAAGGTGAAAAAATATGTCTGAAGCTGTCGCCAAAAACATTGCTGTGCCTTTTTCTGTGCTCGATCTCGCGCCCGTTCCCCAAGGCAAGACGCCCGCCGACGCATTCCAGTCCTCACTGGAGCTGGCACAACACGCTGAAAAATGGGGCTATCAACGCTACTGGTTAGCCGAGCACCATAATATGACCGGCATCGCCAGCGCCGCGACCTCAGTGCTTATCGGCCACATTGCCGGAGGAACCAAGACGATCCGCGTTGGATCCGGTGGTGTTATGCTGCCAAACCACTCCCCGCTGGTGATCGCTGAACAGTTCGGGACGCTGGCGACGCTGTATCCAGGCCGTATCGATCTGGGTCTGGGACGCGCGCCGGGCACCGATCAGCGCACCATGATTGCCCTGCGTCGACATATGTCAGGTGAGATTGATAACTTCCCGCAGGACGTGCAGGAACTGCAATACTATTTCGGCGATGTTCAACCGGAGCAACCTGTACAAGCAGTGCCAGGACAGGGGCTGCATGTGCCAATCTGGCTGCTGGGCTCAAGCCTTTACAGTGCTCAGCTTGCCGCTGCATTAGGCCTGCCTTTCGCTTTCGCCTCACATTTTGCCCCGGATATGCTCTATCAGGCGCTGGCGATTTACCGGAGTAAATTCCAGCCTTCTGCCCAGCAGCAAAAGCCTCATGCCATGGTGTGCCTCAACGCTATCGCCGCCGATACCGACGAAGAGGCACGCCGCATGTTTACCTCTAATCAGCAGCAGTTCATCAATTTACGTCGCGGTAAGCCGGGGAAATTGCCTGCTCCGGTTGATAATATTGAGAGCCTTTGGTCTGCCCAGGAGCGTTTCGGTGTGGATCAGGCGCTGCGCCTGTCGGTGGTGGGTAATAAAGAGAGTATTCGTCAGGGCCTGCAGGCCATTCTGCGTGAGACAGAAGCGGATGAGCTGATGATTAATGGCCAGATCTTTGACCATCAGGCCCGTTTACACTCCTTTGAAATTGTCTCGCAGCTGCAGGGCGAACTGGTGAAACCGGCACGCATCGACTGATACTGAGGTTTTGCGCCCATAAAAAAACCAGCCCGAGGGCTGGTTTTTTTATTGCTCATCTACCGATGACCCGAGGGTCAGACAGATTATGCGTCAGTAGTACGACGTGGTGCGCGGCTTGGCGGACGACGTTCGCCAGCAGCAGAGTTACCACCTTCACGACGTTCGCCGTTGAAAGGACGGCCACGGCCACCTTCACGACGCTCACCGCTGAAAGAAGAACGCGGAGCACCATTACCACGACGCTCACCAGCGGCACCAGCCGGACGCTCACGACGTGCTGACTGAGGCTGTGCATCGCCCAGCAACTGCATGTTCATCGGCTTATTCAGGATGCGAGTACGGGTGAAATGAGACAGAATTTCGCCCGGCATACCTTTTGGCAGCTCGATAGTTGAGTGTGAAGAGAACAGCTTGATGTTACCGATGTAACGGCTGCTGATATCGCCTTCGTTAGCGATAGCACCCACGATGTGGCGAACTTCAACGCCATCATCACGGCCCACTTCAATGCGATACAGTTCCATTTCACCCGCGTCACGACGCTCACGACGTGGACGATCGCCTTCACGCGGCGCAGGACGATCGCCATCGCGTGCTGGACGACGGTCATTGCGGTCACCGCGCTCTTCGAACTCACGACGTGGTGGACGGCTTTTGAATACGGGATCAGCGGCAACGATCAGAGGACGTTCGCCCTGAGCCATTTTCAGCAGTGCTGCGGCCAGAGTTTCAATATCCAGCTCTTCTTCAGGCTGAAGTTTAGCCAGCAGTCCACGGTACAGGTCCAGATCGCTGCTTTCCAGCTGCTGCTGAACTTTGGCGGCGAACTTGGCCAGACGACGTTGACCCAGAACTTCTGCAGTTGGCAATTCCACTTCTGGAATAGTCAGCTTCATGGTGCGTTCTACGTTGCGCAGCAGACGACGTTCGCGGTTCTCAACGAACAACAGCGCGCGACCTGCACGGCCAGCACGACCAGTACGGCCAATACGGTGAACGTAGGATTCTGAATCCATAGGGATATCGTAGTTCACAACCAGGCTGATACGTTCAACGTCCAGACCACGTGCTGCCACGTCGGTTGCAATCAGAATATCCAGACGACCGTCTTTCAGACGTTCCAGAGTCTGCTCACGCAGGGCTTGGTTCATGTCGCCGTTCAGTGCCGCAGAGCTATAACCGCTACGCTCCAGCGCTTCAGCCACTTCCAGGGTCGCGTTTTTGGTGCGAACAAAGATGATAGCTGCGTCAAAATCTTCTGCTTCCAGGAAACGAACCAGTGCTTCGTTTTTACGCATACCGTACACAGACCAGTAGCTCTGGCTGATGTCCGGACGCGTGGTGATGCTTGACTGGATGCGAACTTCCTGTGGATCTTTCATGAAGCGACGCGTAATACGACGAATCGCTTCTGGCATGGTTGCAGAGAACAGCGCGGTCTGATGTTCAGCCGGGATCTGCGCCATGATGGTTTCTACGTCTTCGATGAAGCCCATACGCAGCATTTCATCGGCTTCGTCCAGCACCAGGCCGCTCAGGTTAGAGAGGTTCAGGGTGCCGCGTTTCAGGTGGTCCAGCAGACGACCAGGCGTACCCACAACAACTTGTGGACCCTGACGCAGTGCGCGCAGCTGCACGTCATAGCGTTGGCCGCCGTACAATGCAACAACGTTCACGCCGTGCATGTGTTTAGAGAAATCGGTCATCGCTTCAGCAACCTGAACCGCCAGTTCGCGGGTAGGTGCCAAAACAAGAATCTGTGGTGCTTTCAGGGAAGCATCAATGTTGTGCAACAGTGGCAGCGAGAATGCTGCAGTTTTACCACTACCGGTCTGGGCCATACCCAGAACATCACGACCGCTCAACAGGTGAGGAATACATTCGGCCTGAATCGGTGATGGTTTTTCGTAGCCCAGATCGGTCAGGGCAGAAATGATAGGAGCAGACAGCCCCAGGTCAGCAAAAGAGGTTTCAAGCTCAGTAGTCATGTACACGTGCCTCATTAATAATGGCAGCCAGTCTACATAACTCGTCGAGAAAATTTTCAGTCATTTTCATTGAAAAGTGTGAACCGGCTCAAATTAGTTTATAAAACGAACAAAGCAACCCTCGCCCGTTAAGGCGATTAAAAATGGCATAGCGCCATGGTTAATCAGGCTGATTGGTTTCGTCAGCTATTGCTGGTCCGATTCTGATAGGTCGTCTTGCTCTTGGCCCAAAAGCGCCAATTCCAACAATGCATAGCGGTGCTCAACAAAATTATGAACGTTGTTAGCTACCGTCAGTTTGAACAGTGCAGAAGCGCTGTCCTTGTCCCCCAGACTTAGGTAGTGCTTACCTAAATAGAAGTCAGTTTCACTGAGATGCTCAGCGAGCGAAGTGTTATCCGTTGCTTCTGCCTTCAGGCGGTCCATCAGCGTGGATTCGCTGATTTTGCCAAGGTAGAATTCGACGATATTCCATCCCCATTGCCCTCTGTCCGCTTTGTCATAACGCTCTTGGAGCGCTACTTCGGCATTCTTTGGATTGATTTCTCTTTCCACAAGATACAGCCATAACGAACGGAAGGGATCATTTGGATCGTCTCGATAAAACGCCTGCAAATCATCCTGCGCTAGCGAATATCTGCCACCGTAATACAGTGCGATACCGCGATTCAAACGCGCGTAATTGTAAGTTGGATCAAGCTCTAGTACAGAATCAAACGCTTCATAGGCGGCATCGTAGTTGCCGGCCTGCGTTAGGTAAATCCCCAGGTAGTTAAAAACTT